>Ga0068856_100002699_pt1 | contig 18197 bp, 6 predicted proteins | sample KBSCornC62_FD_66595 | JGI IMG/M metagenome (GOLD analysis project Ga0068856, IMG submission 66595) | Corn rhizosphere microbial communities from Kellogg Biological Station, Michigan, USA - KBS Corn C6-2 | ecosystem: Host-associated > Plants > Roots > Rhizosphere > Soil ...
CGGCACAGTCAGGCTGAACACCAATGTTGGCCCCGCGTCCCTGACCATCAGCAACAACTCCGTGAACTACACGTTCTCCGGCAGCGGCACGATTTCCGGCAGCACTGGAATTTCCAAGCTCGGCACCGGCACGGCGGTGATGAACCTGACCAACAACAGCTACTCCGGCGACACACTGGTCAGCAATGGCACGCTTCAGCTCGGCAGTGCCAACGTGATTCCCGACAGCACCGGCAACGTGATCATCAACACCAATGCCACGTTGAATCTGGCTGGCTTCTCGGAAAGCATCAACGGCCTTTCCGGTTCTGGCACGGTCAATAATTCCGGTGCCACCACGGTGGTGTTCACCACCGGTGTCGGCAACGCCAGCAGTATCTGGAACGGAACCATTACAAACACCGGTGCGGGCGGCATCACCTTCAGCAAGATCGGCACGGGTGCGCTCACGATTGGCGGGACCAACTTCTGGACGGGCACCAGCCTGATCAACGGCGGCGGTGTGGAATTGACCCCCGGTGCATCGGTCAACGGCACCGGCGAATTCTGGATTGGCGGCTCCTCGACCGCCACCTTCACCAACAACGGAGGGACATTGAATGTGCCGAGCTGGCTGGTGGTCGGACGCACCACCGCCACCGCGAACGGCACCATGGTGGTCAACAGCGGCACCGTTCAGAAAACCGGTGCCAACAATATCGTCGTCGGCTCGCTGGGAGCAACCGGCACGTTGATCGTCAACGGCGGGCAGGTATTGAACAGCGGCATGTTGTGGCTGGGCGAAGGCGCTACGGCTAACGCTTCCCTGTATTTGAACGGCGGGTTGATCCAGGCATCGGAAGTCCGGCCCAATGGTGCCACTCCGTTGACCTACGCCGCCTACTTCAACGGCGGCACCTTGCAGGCCACGGCCAACAGCGCCAACTTCCTGCAGGTGTTCTGCAATGTCATGAGCAACGGCCTCGTGCTCGATGACAACGGCTTCACGTTGAACATCGGCGGCGCGACGCTCGCGGCGGGCGATGCGTTTAATGGTGGTTTGATCAAGAAAGGTTCCGGCACTGTTTATCTGGATGCCGGAAACACCTACACGGGAACCACGGTTGTGAGCAACGGCATCCTCGCTGGCGTGGGTAGTGTCAGCGGCCCGGTGGTTGTCGCTTCGGCGGGCAAACTCGGTGCGGGCAATACCAGCGCCAGCGTCGGCTCATTCACCGTCAATAGTGACGTGACCATCAACGGCGGCGCCTTCATGCGTGTCAACAAAACTGGTGGCACGCCTGCTCAAGATCAAGTGGTCGTGAGCGGCAACATCGCTTACGGCGGCACTTTAGTGGTGACGAATGTCACGTCGGACGCCACGCCGTTGACGACCAGCGACACCTTCCAGTTGTTCAGCGTCACTGGAACACCCACGGGCAACTTCAGCAGCATCATCGGCTCGCCCGGCTCCGGTCTGGCTTACAGCTTTAACCCGGCCAGCGGCGTGTTGAGCGTGGTAACGGGCATTGCCAGCAATCCGACGAACATCACCTTCAGCGTCAGCGGCAGCACGTTCTCGCTGTCCTGGCCGGCGGATCACCTCGGTTGGATTCTGCAGGCGCAGACGAACACCCTGTCCGTCGGGTTGAACACCAACTGGGTGGATGTGGCGGGCAGCGAAAACGCGACCCAAACCAACATGAATATCAGCGCACAAAACCCGGCAGTATTCTATCGCCTGCGCAAACCTTGATTCGGCCTTTGTAATGGGTCAAAGGCAGAAACAACGGGAGGAGCCGGTTGGGTTCCGGCTCCTCCCTAACTACAACTCGCAAATTTGTATTTCATTGATGAAAATAAAACAGACAACTTGCCGGGCCTTTACCTTGATTGAACTGCTGGTCGTCATCGCCATCATTGCCATTCTGGCGGCGATGTTGCTGCCGGCCTTGAGCAAGGCCAAAAACAAGGCCATGAGCGCTACTTGCCTGAACAACCTCAGGCAATTGGGGCTGGCCTGGGTCATGTATGCGGACGACAGCGCCGACCGCATCGTCAATTTAAACACCTATTTTAGCGACGCCAACGGTGCTCCAAGCATGAACTGCCCTTGGGGTGCTCCGTGGCGGACAGGCATCGGGGGCGGCGCGGCTGGCCAGCAATCGCCGGCACCCAGCCTGGCGACCCAAGAGGGGTGGATTGCGGCGATTCAACAGGGCTATAAAAAACCAACGCCGACCATTGACGGCGCGCTCTGGCGCTACGCTCCCACGGCGGCGATCATGCACTGCCCGGCCGACAAGGGCTGGCAAAAGCCGTATGTCCCCAATGCCATTCCGCAAACGAGCGGATTCTGCTACGACAGTTATTCCGGGTCCGATTTCCTCAATGGAGAGAATAAACTGAGCGCGAATATGATCTTGAAGCGCCCGGCGGTATTGCACCCCAGTGACCGATGGATTTGGATTGAGTCATCGGACTCGCGCGGAGAAAACCAGGGTTCCTGGTGGATGAACATTGCCGGCAACCAGGCCAACAGTTTTGCAGGCTCCACCTTTGCCAATGGCAACGATGCGCCGGCCGCTTTTCACATCACGTCAGCGAATTTCAATTACTGCGACGGCCATGCAGAAAGTCATCGGTGGCTGAATGGCGCGACCATCACGTTTGCCAATGGAAATGGAACCCCACCGCCTGCCAACTCGGATTCGCAGTGGGTTGCCCAGCACTATGCCGGCAAACAGAATCCATAATGAACTGGCCGGCAAAGGTATCGGCTGCGAACGAGGGCAATGCGTATTCATGAGCGCTTGCCGGGTTTTCTGAAATCCAAAGATGTTTTGATAAAGTGGCAGGGATTGGCCCCTCAATTTCGCAACTCCAAATAGACAATGAATAACGAGCGTGCATCAGCGAACTATGGCAACAGCTTTACCTGCTGTGAAGTCGGCGATTCGTCGGGGCATAAGCGCGGCCAAGGCGGCCAAAACGGCTATACCGCATGGGGTGACTATTTCCTGATGAAAGCTCTGAACCGGGAACTGAAAGGCGAAGAGGTTTTTTGGTAACACTACAGGAATGCGCGATGTTAAAAGCAGCTTTTTTTCGACATTTTTCGGAACTAATTCTCAAAAAAATGCACATTGAATCTAAATTCAAAAACAGTGTTCGCGGGTGGTGGTTCACCCTCGCGCTCGTAACAGTCATCATTGCGGGCGGAGGATTTAAGGCTCATGCCTTTATCCATCCGGGCATTCCGCTGACGACTAATGATTTGGATGACGTGAAGAGCAATCTGGCCAATTACCCCTGGAGCGAGGGGTATGCGGCTCTGTTGGCGGATGGGAAATCATCCACCAATTACGTGATGAATGGGCCGTTCGGACTGGTCAGCCGCACCCCTGACCTAAACCTCCCCGCGTGGGGGAACGATATGAATGCCGTCTGGAATCTGTCGCGCATGTGGTATTTCACCAGGGACAATAACTACGCGCAAAAGGCGCACGACATTCTGCTGGCCTGGGCCACTACGATGACCAACTTCGGCGGCGACCAGGCGCCGCTAGCCCTCGGTGACGCTTCGTTTGCCTTTGGCGGCGGGGCGGACATTTTGCGCGGCACCTGGCCGGGTTGGACGACGGCGGACACGCTGACGGTTTCTAATTTTTTTAAGACGGTATATATGCCCGCCTCGTTTATTGACACGAACACGTTTCTAGTCGGGCCGGCCAACAAAGGAGCGTTGCAACTGGCCGACGCGTTGGCCTGCGCGGTGTTCTGCGACGATACCAACATGTTCAACCACGTTTTGTATCTGTATCGGACCACGGCCTCCTGCGGTCTGCATGACAACAGCCTGACCAGTGGTGAAATGGGTGAAACGGGCCGCGACCAGGGCCATTCTTACAACTATTTGCTTCGGATGGCTTTCATGGCGGAAGTCTTCTACAAGCAGGGAATAGATCTTTATGGGGAAGATGACAACCGATTGCTGGCCGACGGAGAATATTATGCGCGGAACAATATCCCACCGACGGCGGCGTTTATTCCCTTCGGCACCGTTGATGCCTATTATTTGTCGAACGCCTCTGACGGTCGCTATGTCTCTGAGCCGATGATGGCAAATATATTGCGCAGCGCGTATGTGCTGCGCAAGGGACTGACGGCACCGTGGATGTTGCGCAAGCGTTATGCTACGGCGGCGAAGGATGGCGTGTATGCCGCCCAGGTTGAAAACTCATGGAGTTTCATGTTCCTCAAAAGTGCGGATGCTTCCACCGCGGTGGCGCCCCCGCCGATTGTTTATCCGACCGCCAAAAGTGTGATCTCGGGCTTCACCGATGTGGACATCGGCGGGTCGAGTCCGGCCGGCAGCAGTTCCTACGCGAACGGAGTTTGGACGGTCACCGGGGGAGGCACTGACATCTTTACGCACAACCCGGACAGTTGCCATTTTGTTTACAAAGCGTTGACGGGCGATTGCACGATGATTGCCAAAGTGAATGTGGTCCAGCCGACGGCTTCCAATTCGCGGGCGGGAGTCATGATCCGCGATTCGCTTTCATCGAGCTCGGCCTACCGGGCTTTCATGACGATAACACCGTCCAAGACGGGGGATTCGTTCTTGCATGGATGGAATAATAATTGGGCTGGCAGACAGAATGCCATGCGGCCCGTTTCGCAGACGAGCTATTGGGTCAAATTGGAACGGCTCGGCAACATCATCAATCTTTACGTGTCGCCGGATGGGACGAGTTGGGGAGCTGCGGTCGTCGGCCAATACAATAATTTGCCCAGCACCATGTATGTGGGGTTGGTGGTGTGTTCGGAAGTTGCCGGCGCGTCCTGCACGGCCACTTTCAGCAACGTGAGCATCACGGGCGGCGATGGCGGCAACGTCACGGTGCCGGCGGCTCCGTATTATGTTTACGCCTCGCCGGACGCGGGCCAGGTGCCCTTGCGCTGGCTGACCTCGTTCGGAGCGAGCAGTTACAGCGTATATCGCTCCCTGACCGATGGCGGACCCTATAGCCTTCGGGCGGCTGGTGTGACCAACGCCAGCTACATTGACACGAATGTGGCCCCGAACACGACGTATTATTATGTCGTCACCGCGACGAATTCCGCTGGCGTCAGTGGCTATTCCACGCAGGAAAGCGTGACGACGCAGCCGGCTCCCGCCGCGCCGACCGGGCTGACGGCGTTGCCGGGCAATGGATCGGTCACTTTGCTTTGGGCGGCCAGCAGCGGCGCCACCAGTTACAGTGTGAAACGTTCCACGACCAGCGGCAGTGGCTATGTCACCATCACGAACCTGTCTAGCACAAGCTGGTTGGACACGGGCCTGGCCAACGGCACCACCTATTATTATGTCGTCTCAGCCATCGGTGCCGCGGGCGAGGGGACCAATTCGGCGCAAGTCAGCGCCACCCCAAGTTTAAGCGCAGCAGCCTACCTTTGGAGCGGTGCGGTGAACGGCACTTGGGACACATCCACTGCGAACTGGCTCAACAACGGCAGCTCGGCCACTTATCAAAACGGTTTTCCCGTGATCTTTGACGATTCGGTGCTGTCAAATACAACGGTCAGCTTGCCGGCAACCCGATCGCCCAGCGCGGTGATTTTCAACAATTCGGTGAAGAGTTATAGCGTCAGCGGCAATGGCATTGGCGGGGCATGCGGAATAACCCTGTTCGGCAACAGTATCGTGACATTGAACGGCACGAACACATTCACCGGCGGCACGACGTTGAACAATGGAACGCTTGTCCTCGGCAATGGATCGGCCTTGGGCACGGGCGCGGTCACTGCGAATGGCGGCACGCTCAAATGGACTTATGTTTCTGGAAATGCAAATGTCGCCAATAGCATCGTGGTGAATGGTCCCGTCACCTTCGAGACCTTCGCCGGCAATTGGACCCAAAACGGCCCCATCACCGGCAGTGGCACCATCACGCGCGGAACCCTCGCCAACCTGAGTCTCTACCTCGCCGGTGACAACAGCGGCTTCACCGGAACGTATCAGGATCAAGAGAACGGCAACGCCGTCACCCGCTTTTCGGCCAATACCGCCGGCAGCGCCAACGCGCACTGGATATTCAATCAGCCGATCCTGGGTAAAACCAGTCTGCCAGGTGCCACCGGCACGATCCGTTTCGGTTCTCTCTCCGGTGGCGGCACCCTCAGCGACGGCGGCAATGGCATTGTCAACACGGTTGAAGTGGGTGCGCTGGGGTTGGATGATACCTTCTCAGGAGTGATAGGACAGTTCAGCGGCACCATCGCGTTGACGAAAGTTGGCGCCGGCACGATGACGCTCCTGGGCGCCAACACCTACACGGGGCCGAACAATATCAATGCCGGCAAGTTGCTCGTCACAACCGCTTCGGCGGGGAAAGGCAATTACACGGTGGCGAATGGTGCAACATTGAGCGTGAGCAATGTCACAACCAGTTCAGCTTCGATTTCCAATCTGACACTGGCGGCGGGGAGCACGCTGGAGTTTATGGACATCAACAGCACGGCCACGCCTCTGTTGGCCGCCAACAACGTGGTGGTCAACGGCAGTTCCACGGTGAAGATTTCGTTGCCGGGCGGAATCGCGGTGGGAACTTATCCGCTGGTCAATTACGCCGGAACTTTCTCTGGCAACTTTACGAACCTGCAACTGCAACTGTCGGCGGGCATCAGCGGCACGCTGGTGAGCAATGCGAATCAAATTGCGCTTTCCATCACGGTCATCCCGGTGCCCGCAGCGCCGACAGATTTGGTGGCGACGAGCAGGGGAACACAGATTGAGTTGGACTGGAGCGCGGTGGATTTCGCCTCGGGCTATAACATCTGGCGTTCCCTGACGAGCGGTGGCGGTTATACGCTGGTGGGCAACACGACCAATACGAACTTCACGGACGCGGGGTTGGCGGCCAATCAGACCTATTATTACGTGCTGACGGCCAAGAACAGTTTTGGCTCCAGCGGATATTCGCCGGAAGCCAGCGCGATCACGCAACCGGCTCTGAAGTGGACCGGAGCCGCGAATGGGAACTGGGACAAAGCCACGACCAATTGGGCTGTCAATGGATTGCCGTCGGTTTACCAGGACGATGCGAGCGTTTGGTTCGATGACACGGCGTTGAGCAACATTGCCATCAATGTTTCGGCGACGGTATCACCGGCGATCATGGTGGTGAGCAATTCCTCGAAGAGCTATAGCTTCAACGGCAACGACATCAGCGGCACGGGCAATTTGCTCAAACTCGGCAACGGCACGGTGACGTTCAATGTGGCCAACACCTACAGCGGCGGCACGACGTTGAGCAATGGAATGATTGTCGTCGGCAACGGCGACGCCTTGGGCACGGGCACGATCACCGCCAATGGCGGCACGCTGAAATGGAATTATATTTCCGGAAACGGAGCGATGGCCAACGACATCGTGGTCAATGGTGCTGTCACGTTCGATACGTCCGCTGGCAATTGGACCATCAACGGTCCGATCACCGGCAATGGCACCATCACGCGTGGAAACAGCGGCGTCCTGTCTCTCTACCTCTCCGGTGATAACAGTGGTTTCACTGGAATTTATCAGGATCAAAACAACGCCAATTCCATCACACGCTTCGTGGCCAATACCGCCGGCAGCGCCAGCGCGCGGTGGAAATTTAATCAGCCGGTGCTGGGACGCACCAGCCTGCCAAGTTCGAGTGGCACGATCCGTTTTGGTTCCTTTTCCGGTAGCGGCACGCTCAGCGACGGCGGCAGTGGCATACTCAACACGGTTGAAGTGGGGGCGCTGGGGTTAAATGACACCTTTTCCGGTGTGATTGGAACATTCAATGGCACCATCGGGTTGACGAAAGTCGGCACCGGCACGATGACGCTCCTGGGCGCGAACACCTACACCGGATCGAACAATATCACTGCCGGCAAGCTGGTCATCTCCACGGCGTCGTTGGCGAAGGGCAATTACCTCGTGGCCAGCAACGCGACGTTCGGCGTGACGAATACCACTACCAGCTCCGCTACCATCTCGAATCTTATCGTGGCAGCCGGAAGCGCGTTGGAATTTCAACGGATAACAAACACGGTGACTCCATTGATCGCTGCCAGCAATTTAATCGTCAACGGCAGTTGCCTCGTGAAAATCACCGGCACCAACGGCCTGAAGATTGGCACCAACTATCCTTTGGTCAGCTACTCGGGAACCTTTGGCGGCCAGTTGACCAATCTGCTCCTGCAGATGCCCGGCGGTTACGGCGGCACGCTCGTGCGTGGCACCAATCTGCTGACCCTTGCGGTGACGAGCACTAACACGCCGAATGCTCTGACGGCGACGCCGGGCAACAATCAAATCACCTTGAATTGGTCGGATCCCGTCGGCGCAACGAACTACAACGTGAAGCGCGCGACATCCAGCGGCGGACCCTATACCAATATCGGCAATTCAACCACGACCGGTTATATCGATACGATGGTAACTAACGGAACAACGTATTATTATGTCGTTTCAGCGCTGAGTGGCAGTGGCGAAAGCCCGAATTCAGTCGAAGCCAGCGCCACCCCGTCGTCGTCATTGCAGGCCTATCTGAAATTTGACGAAGCCAGCGGCACCAGCGCCGCCGACGCGACGGGCAACGGCTGGATTGGCACGTTGGTCAACAGTCCCACATGGGTGACAGGCTACAGCAACAACGCAGTGAACTTGAGCAGCGGTTCCAGCCAATACGTGACGCTGCCCGCCGGCGTGGTGAGTAATCTCAATGATTTCACCATCAGCGCTTGGGTCAATCAGTCCAGCATTAGCACTTGGTCGCGCATCTTCGACTTTGGCACGGGCCAGAGCGTTTACATGTTCCTCGCCCCGCGCAATGGTCAGAACAATCTTATTAGATTCGCCATTACGGTGGGGGGCGGCGGCGGCGAACAGCACATTGACGGCACCGCCGCGCTCCCGACCGGCGTGTGGAAGCATGTAGCCGTGACATTGAGCGGCAGCAAGGGCGTGCTTTACGTGGATGGCGTCCCCGTCGGCACGAACAGTGCAATGACTTTGACACCCGCGAGCCTTGGCAACACGACGCAGAACTACATCGGCAAGTCGCAATACAACGACCCGTATCTCAACGGCCAGGTGGACGAGTTCCGCATCTACCGCACCGCGTTAAGCGCGAGTGAAGTTGCCACGTTAGTCACGCCCTTGGCCCCGCCGACCGGTCTGGCGGCGGCGGCTGGCGATGCTCAAGTCGCGTTGAGTTGGAACGCCGTCCCGAGCGCGGTGAATTACCAGGTGTTCCGCTCGCTTACCGATGGCGGCCCTTACAGTCAGATTGCCGTTTTGGCGGCGAACAACTATACGGACACTGCGATCGTCAACGGCACGAAGTATTTCTACGTCGTGAAAGTCGCCAATATTGTCGGCGTTAGCGTAAATTCAACGCAGGTTTCTGCCCGTCCTGTGTCCATGACGCGGCCAGCCAGTTCCTTCGCCCTCGTTGGTAACCAACTCCAGTTAAGTTGGCCTGCCAATCACACGGGCTGGCGGTTGCAGATGAACACGAATCTGGCTGGCACAAACTGGCAGGATGTGGCTGGAGCGGATACAACCAACGCTGTTTCGATTCCGCCTACGAACGGCAGCGCGTTCTTCCGTTTGATTTATCCGTGAACCCACACAGCTTCGGAGCAAATTCAGGGTTTGCCGGCCGCGAATCATTCGCCCACGATTGTTTTACTGGGTGACCAAAAATTATTGTGTGCCGATGAAGCCCGTTCAGTATGCTGCGAACAATGCCCCGGATTCCGACGTCAAAGAAATGAAGTTGTTGCTAACCAATGCTGTCGAAAGTGCCGATGCAGATTGCTGATTCGATTATGTTTTTTCCACGAGCCGCCTTGTTTGCCTTCGCCATGGTTATTGCGCTGGCGGCGTCTGCTTCGGCACAACCCTTCGTGCATCCCGGCGGATTGCACTCCCAGGCCGATCTCGACCGCATGAAAGCCAAGGTCGCTGCGAGCGAGAGCCCGTGGATCGAAGGCTGGGACGCGCTTATTCAAGACCGCAAGTCACAGAGTGATTACAAGGCCTCGCCCCAATCCCACATGGCCAGCCGCCAGCGCGCGCAGGACGATGGCAACGCCGCCTATCTGAACGCCTTGCGCTGGATTATCTCGGGCGACACCGCGCACGCTGACTGTGCGGTGCGCATCTTCAACGCGTGGTCCAAAACGGTGAACGAAATTCCCCAAGGCAACGATCAGCCCGGCTTGAGCGGTATCCCCATCGGCACGTTTGCGATCGCGGCGGAACTGATGCGTTCCTATCCCGGTTGGTCCGCCGCCGACCAGGCGCGCTTCAAGCGGATGCTCTTGGATTACTTCTATCCCGTTTGCCACGATTTCCTCACCCGCCACAATGGTCGCTGCGACTCGGCCTTCTGGGCCAACTGGGACACCTGCAATATGCGCGCGGTGATGGCCATCGGCGTTTTCTGCGATGACCGCGCGAAGTTCGACGAAGCCGTCGAGTATTTCAAAAATGGCCGTGGCACCGGTTCGATCAGCAACGCTGCGAACTACCGCTTTGAGGGCGGACTCGTTCAATGGCAGGAAAGCGGACGTGATTACGCGCACGTCATGGGCGGTCAAGGATTACTTTTTGAATTGTGCCAGATCGCGTGGAATCAGGGCCTCGATCTCTTCGGCTACGATAACAACCGTCTGCTCGGTGCCGCCGAACACACCGCGCAATACACGCTCTGGAAGGGCGTGCCCTACACCTATTACAACAATTGCGAGAACGCCAACCAGTTCTATATCTCGGAGAACTATCACGGACGGCTTGACGCCTCGCACTTCGAACTGGTTTACAATCACTACGTCGTCATCAAAGGGCTGAAGGCTCCAAACGTCAAACTCTTCGCCGCGCTGCGTCGTCCCGAGCCGGGCGAAATTGATGTTCTCGGCTATGGCACGCTTACCTACACGCTCGATGCGAAAGCCTCTCCGCTGCCATCTCAAGCGCCACCCACTCCGCGCGAAGTCACCGCTACGCCGGGGCTGCAACGCGTCGAGTTGCGCTGGCCGCCTTCCGGCGCTTACACCGCGCACGGCTACGAAGTCTGCCGCGCCACGAATCAAAGCGGCCCGTTCACGTCCATCTACTCCACCACGCGCTGGACGACGCCTGACTACGTGGATACCGCCGTCGAGCCGGGCCGCACCTATTACTACACGGTCGCCGCGCTCAATAACGCGGGCAAGAGCGCTTCCTCTGTGATTGTGAGCGCCGCCGCGGCCAAGGGCGAGCTGCTGCCGCCCGCCAGCCGTCGCGTTTCGGTCGAAGGCACGCTCTTTTCCGAAGCGGCGGGAAACTCTTTCGTCGTGCCCGCTGCGGGTCACGAACTGGACGGGAGTTTTGCCGGTCAACCCGTGGACGGCGACTTCTGCGTCACTGCCCGTCTGGCGGGTTGGCAGGGGAGTGTCGGCATGATGGGGCTGATGGTTCGCGAACCGGGCGTGAAGAAGCCTCGCATCATGGCGGTAACTTTGGGCGAAGTCGGCGGACGTCTCGCGCGCTTTCGCACGCGCACCAATGGCAAAACCATCGTCCAGCGCGGCTGCGATTATACTTGGCTGCCCGTCTGGCTGCGCATTCGGCGCTTGGGCGACGAGTTCACCGCGTATCAATCGTCCGACGGCATCGAGTGGTTCAAGATCGGCCAAAGCACCGTTGCGTTGCCGCGCGGCGTGCTGGCCGGCCTGCTCGCGAGCATCGGCGGAACTCCGCCTGGACGCAAGGCAACTGATGCCGCCAAAGGCACCTTCGACCACGTCACGGTTGAGCCGGAGCCGCCAACACCGCCGCCCGCACCCGGCGCGCTCACCGCGACCGCACTCGATGACGGCGTGGTGCGTCTCGACTGGAAGAACGCCTCCGGAACTTCGCAAGCCGGCGTGAAGATCGAGGTCTCGCTCGACGGCGCACCCTTTTACGAAATCGCCAATCTCGCCGCTGGCGCATCGCGTTTCGAAAACACCGGCATCGAGCGGCCCTCCGCCCTTCGTTATCGCGTCCGCGCCTACAATACTGGAGGCTACTCTGCTTATTCAAACGTCGCAGAAAGTGGAAACTGAACGACAGCTTTTTGGAATGAAAACAGGTCTGCTTCATCTCTTTCGATCGTTTGACGGAACGCACCTTTCGGTGCGGGATATGGGGCTGCGCGGCAGCGCAGCCCTACCCTTGATGGTAGGGCGGAGCTGCCGCTCCGCCCACTTCTCGACTGCATCGTTTCGATGCAATCATTGGCTTTGTCTGCTCGTCTGCACTGCAATTTCGATCGCCTGCACGAGTCTGCTGGCCCAGACACTTTCCATAACGACGAAGCATTTCCCGAAGCCGGATCGCATCCGTTACGATGGTCATTGCCTGACGATTGACGGCAAGGACGTGTTCATCCGCAGCGCTGAATTTCATTATTTCCGCACACCGCGCGAGTTGTGGCGCGACCGCTTTCAGAAAATCAAGGACGCCGGTTTCAACACGGTGGACACCTATGTGCCGTGGAACTGGCATGAACGCGAAATGCCATCCGGCTTGGAAGATTTTTCCAAGGTGGACCTTTCCGAATTCAAAGCCTGGCTGGACATGGCCCAGAATGAATTTGGATTTTACACCATTGTCCGGCCCGGGCCGTTTATTTGTGCCGAGTGGGCGGGCGGCGGTTATCCGCGCTGGCTGGCGAAGTTCGCGCCCACGACCGGTGATCATTTCTGGCTGCGCAGTCCCGAGGATTCCGACATCGCCTGGAGCGTTCACTGGTATGACGCCGTCTGCAAGGTGTTTGCCCGCGAGCAAATCACCCGCAAACCGAAAGGCGGCAAGGGTATCATCCTGATGCAGATTGAAAACGAATACGACGCCTTCAAATCCGACAATAAACAGAAAATGTTGCGCGCCCTGTATGCGGCGGCGACAAATTCCGGCATTGATGTTCCGATCTTCACCTGTCTCACGCGCGAATGCCGCGAGAGCAGCGACCCGGTGCTTTCGCAGGTGTTCGATTGCGACAATTATTACGTCGGCCTCACCGCTGCGCCGGGTTGCGCGGAACGCATGATGTCGCTGCGCGCCAAACAGCCGGACGCGCCGGGCTTCGTCACCGAATTGCAGGGGGGCTGGTTCGCTCTCGTGGGGGATCGGTTGAGCGAGGACAATTATTCCGACGCCCGCCATTACAACGCCATCAGTTTGATGTCCCTGCTCGGCGGCGCGACGGGGTTGAACACCTACATGTTCGTTGGCGGCACGCATTTCGGCGGCTGGCAGGCGCGCGGACAGACCACGACCTACGATTACAATGCGCCGATTCGCGAGTGGGGCGCGCGCGGCGCGAAATATCTCGTGGCCGAGGGCGTGAACCAGTTCATCCGCGAGAACAAAGCGCAGTTGCTGCGCGCCAATGGCGGTCCGTGCGAACTGCAAGGCGCGCCGACCAACCTGTTCGGCGGCGTGCGCATCGGGCCGGACGGCACGCGCTTTGTGTTTCTGGACAACACTGATCCGAAAAATCCGGTCGCCGGCAAAGTCACCGTGGTGCCGGGAAAATTCGTGAAGCCGACGGAGCCGATTTACAACATTGACCAGGATGGCCACCGTGTGCTGATCAAAACCGATGACGCAGTTGCGCAAACCAACACGATTCCGCCCTTTGAAGTGACTTATGACCTCGCCGCTCTGGGCGCGAAAGTGCTGGTCATTCCACCGGGCGAAACCCCGGCGGAAGGTGTCTGGTATCCCAAGCCGCAGAAGCCCATCGCGCGTCCGGCCACGTTGCCCGCGCCGGTGCGAATCGCCATGGCGCTCAAACGCAACGATCCGCTCGACGGTCAATGGTTGCCATTGGACGGCAAATCGCTGCCGGAACTGGGCGTGAGCGATCAGCGCTACGTGCTCTATCGCTCCCGGTTTTCTCTGACCGGGAATGACACCACCAATCTTTCCAAGCTTTTGATCAATACGTTTACGCGCGACCTCGTTTCGGCGGAAGTGAACGGCCAAATCGCCAGACGGCTTTATCCCAGCGACGCCTACGCTGCCGCCGCGACGCGGAACACGAAAAAATCTTTCACGCGCATCGGCCCGGATGACTTCGACAATTCCTTTGAGGTTGGCGGCTTGTTGCATCCCGGAACCAACGAAATTGTTTTGCTCTATGAAAACATCGGCTTCGAGCACGGCTATTTTCCGATGGAAGAATTGAGCGGCGTCCATCGGGCGGGGCTTTCTGACAGCGAGCAGGCTATCACCAAACCACTCGCCTGGCAGGTGGCGACGAATCTCGGCGGCATCACCGCCGGCTGGATGCTGTCTGATTTTTCTGCGAACGGTTGGGAAAAAGTCGCGCTCGACACCCACACTCCGATTGCGCGCAAGGGTAACGGTATTCAGCCCAAAGACCGCCAGAACGCTCTGCTCACGTGGTATCGGTTGGAATTCGAGCTGCCCGCGACGCCCGCCGGTCAATGGATTCCGTGGCGGTTGTTGATCAACGCCTCGGGCAACGGCTTCATGTGGCTCAACGGCCATGACATCGGGAAACATTGGGAAGCCGGGCCGCAACGCGAATTTTTTCTGCCTGAATGCTGGCTGAATTTCGGCGGCAAGAACGTGCTCGTCCTCGGCCTGCGACAGACAATCAACGGCGCAAAAATCGAGACGGCGGAAGTATCGCCTTATCCCCAGTCCATCACACCCTGACCTGACATTGTTATGCTCAACCGAACCATCTCAACCTTGCTCGCACTGTGCTGTTCCCTCGCATTCGCCTCGGCGCAAGCCGAGCCACTCAAGCTCCCGCCGATCGCCGACGGCCCGTTCAAGCCCGATTGGAATTCCCTGACGAATTACCAGACGCCGGAATGGTTTCGTGACGCGAAGTTCGGCATCTGGGCCCACTGGGGGCCGCAATGCCAGCCCGAGGATGGCGATTGGTATGCGCGCAACATGTATGTGCAAGGTTCGGGCCAATACAAATCACATCTTGCCGAATACGGTCATCCTTCGACCAATGGTTTCAAGGATGTCATTCACGTTTGGAAAGCGGAGCATTTCGACCCTGACAAGCTGTTGAAGTTCTATAAAGAAAATGGCGCGAAATATTTCATGGCGCTGGCCGACCATCACGACAACTTCGATCTGTGGGATTCAAAATATCAACCGTGGAATTCCGTGGCGGTTGGTCCGCATAAGGATTTGATCGGCGGCTGGGCGAAGGCAGCGCGCAAGAACGGACTTCGTTTCGGTGTGAGTGTTCACGCGTCGCACACATGGATGTGGTATGAACCGGCGCAAGGCGCGGACAAGAACGGTCCGTTCGCCGGCGTGCCCTACGATGTGAAGCTCACCAAAGCTGATGGCAAAGGACTTTGGTGGGAGGGTTTGGATCCACAGGAACTTTACGCACAAAATCACAAGCCGGGAAAGTATCAATGGGATTGGGATGCCACGAAGGGCAGCAGTGTGCCCGATGCGGCTTACCTGGAAAAATTCTTCAAGCGCACCCTGCAGCTATGGGACGATTACCATCCCGACCAGATTTATTTCGATGACAACGTATTGCCGATGCATGGCATCACGGATGAAATCGGCTTAAAGCTGGCCGCGCATTTCTACAACACGCGTCTCGACAAACATGGACAAACGGAAGCGGTCATGAATAACAAAAAGCTCAATGAATTTGAGCGCCGCACCATGGTCTATGACATCGAGCGCGGCAAGGCGGACGGTATCCTGCCGCAGCCGTGGCAGACCGACACCTGCATTGGTGGCTGGCACTACTCCCGCAGTATCTTTGAGCGGCACGGTTACAAGGGCGCGCCATCGGTGATCCGGATGCTTTGCGATATCGTCAGCAAGAACGGCAATCTCATGTTAAGCGTGCCGCTTCAGCGCGATGGCCAGCCGGACGCGGATGAAATCAAAATCGTCAGCGAGATCGGTGCGTGGCTGAAGGTGAATGGCGAGGCGATTTACGCAACGCGTCCTTGGAAAATTTACGGTGAAGGCCCGTCAACGGAATCTTCCGAAAAGGGACACTTCGATGGCCAGGCGGACGTCTCGAAAAAGCCGTTCACACCGGAAGACATCCGCTTCACGCAATCGAAAGACGGCAAGACGCTTTACGCCATCGTGCTGGAAATTCCAAAAGACGGAAACGTCACGGTGAAATCTCTTGGCGTAGGTTCGGATAAATGGCCCGGTAAAATCGGGAGTGTTCGCCTGGTCGGCGGTGGAAAGTTGAAATTCACGCGCGACGCAATTGGCCTGCACGTTTCGCTGCCGGAGAAGTTCAATGGCAAGATTGCCTTCGCGTTAAAAGTTCGCTCTTAAATTCCATCCGACACAATTGCTGATTCCTGAACTTAAAAATGAAAACTCATCATTTCTCCAAGCTCGCGCTGTTTGTCATCATGGCCGGGCGCTGCTTCATCGCTCCGGCGGCGGAAGTCGTGGTCAAATCGCCGGACGGCAAAGCGGTCGTGACGGTCACGGACGACGGCGGCTTGAGCTATTCCGTTCTTCTCGATGGCCATGAGGTCGTCGGCAAATCGCGTTTTGGCATCGTTTCCGATGGCGTTGACCTCGGCGCGAACGCCAAACTCGGCAAATCCACGGCGCGCAAGTTGCACGAATCGTATTCCATGTTTGGCGGTCATTCGCGCGCGGAGAATAGCTGCCGCGAAACCACCGTGTCCGTGCGCAGCGTCAACGGCGAAGCTTACGAACTCGATATGCGCGCCTACAACGACGGCGTGGCGTTGCGCGCGCGTCTGGCGGCCAAACCCGGTCGGAAAATCAGCGGCGAGGCGACAGAATGGAAGATGGTCGGCAATCCGGTGGCATGGTATCAAACGATTTTTTCAGGAGGTTATGAAGGAGCCTTCCAAAGCTCCCGGCTGGACGACTTGCCGGCGGGGCAAAAGATTCCGCTGCCCATCACCTTCAGCCTGGCCGGCGGCGGCTACGCGCTCGCAACGGAAGCGAATCTCCTGAACTACAGCGACGCCGGAGTGCAGGTTTCCGCGGACCATTCCGTGCACGTCTGTTTTCACGCCAAACCGGATACTAATGGTTGGACGACTAGCGATGCCGTGATTCAACCGTGGCGGGTCACGCTGCTGGCGCGCGATCTCAACGGGCTGGTGAATAGCGATCTCGTCCGCAATCTCTGCCCTGCCGCGCCGCCGGAACTGGCAAAGGCAAAGTGGATTCAGCCTGGCCGCTCCTCGTGGCAATGGTGGGCGAGCGGGGCCCCGGTTTATTCGGATCAGCATCAGTGGGTTGATTGGACGAAGGAACTTGGCTTCGAGTATTACCTCGTGGACGAAGGCTGGAAAAACTGGAAAGAAAACGGCAAGGACAAATGGGCCTGTCTGAAGGAGGTCTGCGATTACGCCAAGGCTCACGGCGTGAAAATCTGGCTCTGGGTCCACAGCAATGAGGTTTCAGACGCTGCACGGCGCACCAATCTCCTCGACCGGGCAGTGGCCGTGGGCGCAGTGGGAGTGAAAATCGATTTCATGCCGGATGCGGATGTTCGCTGGGTCAATTGGTATGACGAAACGTTGCGCGATGCCGCTGCCAGAAAACTGATGGTGGATTTTCATGGCGCGAACAAACCGATCGGCCGCGACCGCACCTGGCCAAACGAAATGACCCGCGAATCCATTCGTGGTCATGAGTGGCACATTCTGCGTTACAACCGCACGTTGCCGCCAGAACACGATTGCATCCTTCCGTTCACGCGCTACGTGATCGGCGCGGGAGATTACACGCCGACGGTTTTTAATCCGAAGGAACTGCGCGGTTACACGTGGTCGCGCGAACTGGCGCAGGCGATTGTTTTCACCTCGCCGTTCCTGTGCTATGCGGATCATCCCACGAATTACCTGAACAATCCGGCGCTGGACGTGATGAAAACGATTCCTTCGGTTTGGGATGAAACCATCGTGCTGCCCGGAAGCGAAATCGGCAAATGCGTCGCCTTCGCCCGTCGCAGTGGCGAGCAGTGGTTCATCGGCGTCATCAACGGCGGCGAAGCCACGACGCTGAACCTCCCGCTGAATTTTCTTGGTCGCGGCAAATACCAGATGACCCAACTGGGCGACGCACCGGATCGCGACGACGCCTACCAGCGCGAGGAGAAGTCCGCCGC
>Ga0068856_100002700_pt1 | contig 18189 bp, 12 predicted proteins | sample KBSCornC62_FD_66595 | JGI IMG/M metagenome (GOLD analysis project Ga0068856, IMG submission 66595) | Corn rhizosphere microbial communities from Kellogg Biological Station, Michigan, USA - KBS Corn C6-2 | ecosystem: Host-associated > Plants > Roots > Rhizosphere > Soil ...
CTACGAACTCTATCGCCCCTTCAGGACCTACGATGCCGTTGTTTTCCTGAAGTCGATGGGCCCGCATTGCCTGGCTCTGGCTGAGCGTCTGCGGAGGAAGGGAACGAAGATTATCTTCGAGGCAAACGTGGATTATTACACGCCGTTCGAGGGAGAGGCGCGGTTCGACGCGATGGTTCCCACTCCGGCGCAAAGGGCCGATGCCATCGCCATCACAGCCATGGCTGATTCGGTAATCGCTTCCTCCCGGCACCTCACAAACGTCTGCGCTGCCTTCAATCCCCGCGCCACGTGGGTGCCGGATAATGTGAACCTGAAGCTGCGCCCCGCCGCCGTGCAGCGTGAGCCATTCCGTGCCGGCCGTCTGCAAATCTGGTGGAGCGGCATGGCGGCCAAGCTTTTCGAATTTCTCGCCATCGAGCAGGCGCTGCTGGCCTTTGCAGACCGCATCGAGTTGCAGCTTGTCACCGACGATATCGATCGGGCGAAGTCCCGCTGGCCGGCGCCAATACGGGAGCGTGTCGAGAAGCTCCTCTGGCGCGTTCCGCACACCATTCATCGCTTTCGAGGGATCCCGCATTTGCTGGATTTGTATTCCAGTGGGGGAGTCATTGTTTCACCGAGGTTCCTCGATGTGCCCTACAACCTCTCGCATACCGAGTGGAAGATTGCGCTGGGCATGGCCTGCGATCTCCCGGCGATTGCGAGCTCGGTGCCGAGCTACTTGGACGTCGCGGGGCGATCGACTGTGGACGCCCTGACAATCTGCCATTCCGACGGAGATTGGCGCCAAGCGCTCGACCGCTACTTATCGGAGGCAAGCAGTCTCCGCGAAGCCGGACGGCATGCATTCGAAACCGTGCGTGCGTACTACGAGACCGGAGTTGTCGCGAGACAACATTCCGCCTGGGTGCGCAGGACCTGTGAGGGATGAAACGGCACGCCTATTTTTTCCGTATTGGCGAATTCTCGCTGATCAACGACGCCGTCTTCGCAGGACTACGCTCGGAATTTCCGAAGTTGGAGTGGCGCACGGTGGACGTCGAGCGGGACATCGTGGGCAGAGATCCCGGCCTGCGCGTGCGAGCTACCGCCGAAGCTGTGCTCCGGTATGGCAGCCGGATTGCGGCGGATCGTCGGCCTCCGAGGGACTTTTTTCCCCGCCTGCCGTCGGTGATCGAGTCCGTCCGCGGCTGGGTTGAAAAGAACGTCGATCCCGACGAGACAGCCTTCATCTTTCAGACCCAATCCCTTTTCGATGCGAGGCATCCCCAGTTGCCGCACTTCCTCTATACGGATCACACCTACCTCGCGAATCTTCGCTACCCGCAGCCCAAGCCATTGCTGCCGGTGCCGGGCGCATGGCGGCAAATGGAGCGCGATCTCTATGCGCGCGCCGACTGCAACTTCGTCTCGAGCGGTTTTGCCGCAGAATCACTGCGCGAGGATTACGCAGTGCCGGGCGACCGTATCGAGGTCGTCTTCTCCGGGTGCAACGTCGCTGGTGGCGTTTCGGATGCCATGACGCGCCGTGGTCGGGTCGTCCTATTCATAGGAGTGGACTGGGAGCGGAAAGGTGGGCCGGAGCTGGTGGCCGCATTTCGTCAGATTCGATCAGCCATTCCGGATGCGGAGCTATGGATCGTCGGTTGCTCGCCCGTCGTGGACGAGCCGGGCGTGCGGATCCTTGGGCGCATCCCGCCCGAGAAGGTCGCCGAGTGTTACCAGACGGCCGATGTTTTCTGCCTCCCCAGCCGCATGGACCCCTCGGCCTCGGTGCTTGCGGAGGCCGCAGCATACGAGCTGCCGGTCGTCGCCACGCCGGTGGGCGGCAATATTGAACGCGTGCTGGACGGAGTCACCGGCTACCTCTGCGAGCCGGATGCGCTCGCCGGGCGCCTCATCGAACTCCTCCGTGACGATGCGCTTCGTATTGGAATGGGCAGGGCCGGGAGCCGGATGGCTCAAGAGCGCTTCACCTGGGAGGCCGTTTGCGGCAGAATGGCTGCTTCGATGCGACGCACCCTCGAGTCATGATCCGGCAGCCGAACCTCCTTTTCGAAATCGACAAGGCTTGGCGTCTGCTCACGGGCCCTGCTCGCGCACTCCCATCCATCGTGATTCCGGGCGCGCCCAAGTGCGGCACGTCCACGCTCTACGATTACCTGGCTGCGCATCCAGATGTGCGGCGCGGCGCGAGGAAAGAGCCGACGAACTTCGTGCACTACCCTGGCAGTCGGCTTCGCGCGGCGATGAATTACCCGCTGCGCCTCCCCGGCGCGAGCTTCCATGTCTGCGATGGCAGCGTGGAGTATTTCACCCATCCCGACGCCCCGGCGAATGTTCGGGCCATTTTGCCGGATGCCCGGTTGATCTTCCTCTTCCGCGATCCAGTGAAGCGCGCGTGGTCCGACTACCAGATGTTTTACAAGTTCGGAAGCGACCGGAGCGATTTCGGCGCAAGCGTGCGGGCCGGCATGCAATGGCTCGACGATCCCAGTCTGTCGCCGCTGGTGGATGCGGCCGCGCGGCAGGCCTGGCATCCCGCGCGCTATGTGCTCGCCGGATGGTACGCGCGGGCCGTGGGGCGCTGGCTGGATGTCTTTCCCCGCGAGCAAAGCCTGTTTCTTATTTCCGAGGAATTTTACGCCAATCCGGCCGGGATGATGGCTGGCGTCTTTCGGCATGCGGGATTGCGTGAGGTTCCCGTTCAGCCTTTGCCGACGGCTCGCGAAGGTGGCTACTCGGAGAAAATGCCCGCGGATGTCGAATCGGAACTGCGGGAATTTTTTATGCCACGCAATGCGCGATTGGCGGAAATACTCGGGCGTGAATTGCCATGGAAGTGAGGATCGTCGAGCCGGTGCCATTACTGGCGAGAATGCGCGCCGATGCCCTGGAGGCAGCGCGGAGCCTGTACCATGCTCCAGGGAGAGCAGCCTTTCATAAGCGACTCCGCCAAGTGCGAGTCGCAAATGCGGAATCCATCCGGCTGAGCTTCGGATGGCTAGATGAGCCGCTCCGGGCCGGGGAGACTCGTATCGGCGGAGGGGTGAAGCTCGCGCATCTGCGTGAGCGTTTCGGCGAGAGTCGAGAGGAGTTCAATCTCCTTTATCTCGTGAGCAGCGTAATTCACCTCGTACCCCAGGTGGAGGAACTTGTCGCTTGGGCGAAACGCCAGGGAGTGATCGTCGTGTGGAATCAGAACGGCGTCGCCTATCCGGCGTGGTGCGGATCGAACTATCCGTGGTTCAACGCACCCATGCGGCGGCTGCGAGCTCAGGCGGATTACATCATTTATCAGAGCGAGTTTTGCCGCGCCTGTGCGGATCGATATCTGGGTCCCTGCGAAGTTCCTGGCGAGGTGCTCTGGAACCCCGTGGATATCCAGGCCTTTTCACCGGCGGAAAACGCGCCGCCGAGCCATGTCTGGCAACTGCTGGCCATGGGGACGAATCACTCGTTCTACCGGGTGAAGTCCTCGCTCGAGACGCTCGCCGAGCTGATGCGACGCGGGATTTCCGCGCGGCTGACGATCGCGGGAGAAATGCGATGGAAGGACGGCGATCGCGAGGTGGCCGAGTTCATCGATCGAGAGCACTTGCGGGACTACGTGCAGTTGCTGCCGCCATTCACTCAGGCAGAGGCACCGGAGATTTACCGGCGTGCGCATGTGCTATTGCATCCGAAGTACAAGGACCCGTGCCCGACCGTGCCGATCGAAGCCATGGCTTGCGGCATTCCGGTGGTCGGCTCACGCAGCGGGGGAATGCCGGAGCTGGTCCCAGATAGTGTTGGCCGGCTGGCCGACGTGCCCGACGACTGGACCCGCGATCACTCGCCAGCCCCTGAGGCGATTGCCAATGCGGTCTGCGAAATCATGGCGGATCACAGCGCCTTTTCGCGGGCGGCCCGCACCTGGGCCGAGACATCGTTCGATCGTAAGAAATGGGTGGACCGGCACGGGACCCTGTTCTCCCGCTTCCTTCAGAGCCGCACGCAATGAGCGCACCTGCCGTGACGGTTTTGATGCCGGTCTTCAATGCCGAAAAGCACCTCCGGCAATCTCTGGAGAGTGTGCTTCGCCAGGGGTTTTGCGACTTCGAACTCCTCGCCATCGACGACGGATCGTCCGACTCGTCCGCGGAAATTCTCGCGGCCTTTGGCGACTCGCGCCTACGCATTCTTCGGAACGAGAAAAATCTTGGGCTGGTCGCCACCCTGAACCGTGGACTCGAAGAGGCGCGGGGTGACTGGGTCGCGAGACAGGATGCCGACGACATTAGTGCGCCGGGCCGGCTTGCTGCGCAGATGGCTTTCGCGAGGGGAAATCCGGCGGTGCCGCTCATTGGTTCGGATGCCTTGTTGATCGATGCGGATGGCCGACCGCGCGGCCGATGGCGCACTGGCGGACATGCGGACCTCGTGGCGTGGGATCTATGCTTTCGCGCGCCATTCGCGCATAGCAGCGCGTTGTTTCGGCGCAGCATTGTCCAGCGCATCGGAGGCTATCGCGATCTGCGCGCATGCGAAGATCTCGACCTCTGGGGGCGCATTGCGGCGGACTTCCCCGTTGTGACGCTTCGGCAGCCATTGGTGAAATACCGCCTGCATGGAGAATCGATCATGGCTGGAGCCGAGCGGGATGTCATGCGCTGCAAGGACGTGAAAGCGACGCTCGAGAGGCACATTGCGCACGTAGCCCCGGGGCTCGACCATGGCGCTCGTGAGCGGATCGCGACGGCGTGGTCCGATGGACGAGTTTCCGACTGGGCCGCCTACTTCGACGCGGTGAAATCATTGGAGCTTTGCTTCTCACGCGGGCGGCGGAAACCGCCGGGATTCGCTCGGGTGCTTGCCGACGAGCACTATTCCCTCTGGAATCGAACGGGACGCCCTCTGGCCTGCCTGCGAGCGCTCGCGAAGAGGCAGCCAGACTTGATTCCCTCGATGCCGTGGCTTCGGATGGCGGCCTGTGCCCTGTTGAGTCGATGAAATTTTGTTTCCTATCGAGCTACGCGCACCTCGCGTTGAATCCCGCCTCGGATCGTGTCTCCGGCGGAGCCGAGTTGCAGGTTGCGCTTTTGGCCCGGGAGCTGGTGCGTCGCGGGCACGAGGTGGTGGTGATCGGCGGGGATATCGGCCAGCCGGACGGCACAGTTTTCGAGGGAGTGCGCACACGGAATGGAGGCTGCTTCCAGACCGGAGGGCTGCTCGACACCCTTCGCGCGATCCCGCGCGTCCTGAGCATCGTGCGTGAAGAGCAGCCGGACTTCCTGCTCATCCTGGGATGGACGACATGGCTTTACGTGCTGCACCGGGCGCGGGTGAGTCGCGCCCGCCTCGTCTTCATCTGCGGCCTCGATACCGAAGTGAACGGGGAATTCCGCCGTGAGAATCCCATCCGGGGAGCCTTTTTCGAGGCGGGAGTGCGCGGTTCGGATATCCGGTTCGCAATGAGCGGTTATCAGGCGGAGCAATTCCAAAAGCAGGGACTCGATTGCGGAATGTACCGGAATTTGATCCTGCCTCGCGCTCAACCTTGCGCCGCGCCGAAATCGGTGGACCTGCTCTGGGTCGCTCGCTGCCAGCCGATCAAGCGGCCCCATTTGTTTCTCGATCTCGCCGCGCGCTTGCCCGAGGCGCGCTGTCGGATGATCTGCCCACGAGAGGACGTTTCGCTCTGGGAAAGCGTCGCGGCGCGCGCCAAAGGGATGACGAACGTCGAGTTTATCGAGCGGGTGCCCTACCGGGAGATCCAGGCGCAGTACGATGATGCGCGGGTATTCGTGAACACATCGACCTTCGAAGGCTGGCCCAATAGCTACATTCAGGCCGGCCTTGGAGGTGCGGCGCTCCTGTCGCTGGACGTGAATTCGGACGGACTCTTCGAGCGTTTCGCACCAGGTATTTTCGCGGCAGGGGATTTCGAATCTTTCGTGAGCGGAGCGTCCCGATTGCTTGCAGATCCTGCGGCGTTCGAGCAGGCCCGATGCGGCTGTGAACGATTTGTCGCGGAACTCCACGACAACGCTCGCAACGTCGATGCATTCATGGCCGGCCTGAAATAAACGGGCAGGGAAGAGTCGAATATGGATGGGCCGGTGGAGAAATACCCCGGCCTTTTTTCTATCTACGCTTCGGCACGGCTCAGCCGCGCCACTTCGATCGCCAGCAAGCGGGAGTGGAGCTTCTCGAGATGCGGCGTTGCAACGCCCGCGGCCGCTGCGCGCCGCAGCGGCTCGCCCCAGATGGAATCGATCTCCAGCTCCCGTCCCGCCAGATAATCGACGAGCGTCGAAGGCTGGTAGGCTCCCATGGTGCGCGTGCGTTCGATCTGGAACTCCGCATAGTCCGGGCGGATCGGGTGCCCTAGCGCGGCTGCCGCGCGGATCACCTCGTCCATGAGGGCGCGGACTTCCGCCTCGAGAGTAGGATCCGCGAGTAGCTGGTCTACGGCGACTCCACCGGCGGCCACCGCCAGCCCGTTAAAGGGAATATTCCAGACGAGCTTCTTCCAGCGCTCGCCGGCAAGGTCGGCGACCACGCGCGTTTCCACCCCGGTGCGGCGAAATCTGCCTGCGAGCTCCTCGGTGCGAGCGTTCGGCGGGCGTCCATATTCTCCAAGGGAAATCACGCCGTGGCCGAAATGATCGACCTGTGCCGGAGTGCGGCGTGTCAGGCAGACGAAGCACAGGGCGCCGAGCACCCGCCCAGCGCCATAGCGACTGGCGAGTGCATCGTCGCTGCCCAGGCCATTTTGCAGCGTGAGCAGCATGGTATCCGGCCCGAGTAACGGGGGAATGAGTCGATCGAGTACCACATTCTGCGTGGTCTTGAGCGCGATCAGGACGAGGTCGCAGGCGCCAATGCTTTCGGCGTCGCGATGGGCATGCACCGGGTGGATGCGTACATTCCCATCGGGGCTGAAGACCTGGACGCCGTCCCGTACCGCTTCGTCATAGCCGGAGCGGAGGAGGAAATGAACGTCTTCGCCCGCTGAGGCGAGCTTGGCGCCATAGTACAGGCCGATCGATCCAGAGCCGAGAACAGCGATCTTCATGCGCAGAGGCGATCTTATGCGGCCAGGCGCATGCGGGCCAGCATCCAGATAAACGAATGCCGGCGGCGTGGTGGACGCCGCCGGCATGTCATGAAAACGAACTATTTCGAGCTGGGCGGGAGCGGCAGCTCGGTGACGACTCGCGCTCCGCGGCCGAAGGTGAGATACGCCCACATCCACTGGAGGAACACGCTCACGCGGTTCTTGAAGCCGATAAGGAAGAAGAGGTGGACGAAGGCCCATCCCATCCAGGCCATGATGCCGCTGAACTCGAGCGCGCGCACCTTGCCGATACCGGCATGGCGGCCGATCGTGGCGAGGCTTCCGCGGTCGAAGTACCAGAACGGCTTGGGAGCCTTGCCCTCGAGCTGGAGCTTCACATTCTTTGCGGCGCGGGATCCCATCTGAAGAGCGGCCGACGCGACGGCGGGCACCGGCTTGCCCTTTTTGTCCTTGATCGAGACCATATCGCCGAGGGCCTGGATTTCCGGATGCCCCGGGACCGTAAGATCCTGGTTCACGATCACGCGGCCGGCGCGATCCGTCTCGGCGCCGAGCTGTTTGCCGAGCGGCGAGGCAACATTGCCCGCGGCCCAGACGACCGTATGCGCAGCGAGACGCTCGCCCTTGAGCTCGACATAGCGGTAGCCGAGGCCGGTCACGGCGGTATTGAGCATCACTTCCACTCCGAGGGATTCGAGCTGCTTCTTGGCGCTCTCGGCGAGCTTGTCGCCGAAGGGTCCGAGAACTTTCGGACCCGCCTCGACGACGATGATGCGAGCGTCCTTCGGATTGATGTGACGGAAATCATGCTTGAGCGCGTGGTGAGCGAGCTCGGCGATGGCGCCGGCCAATTCCACGCCAGTCGCACCCGCTCCGACGACGACGAATGTAAGAGCGCTTTTGCGTTTGGCTTCGTCCTCGTACTTCTCGGCCTGTTCGAAGGCAGTGAGCACGCGGTGGCGGATATCGAGGGCGTCGTTGATGTTCTTGAGGCCCGGGGCGAACTGCTCCCATTCGTCATGGCCGAAATACGAGTGGCGGGCGCCAGCGGCGACGATGAGGTAGTCGTACTTGATCACGCGGCCCGTCGTGTGGACCTCCTTCAGGTCGGGCTTGATCTCCTTCACATACGACATTGCGACAGTCGTATTTTTATTGTGCCGCATCAAAGCCCGCAGGGGCTTGGCGATGTCGGCGGGAGAAATGCCTGCCGTCGCCACCTGATACAGGAGGGGCTGGAAGCAGTGATGGTTCGTCCGATCGAGCAGAATGACGTTTGCTGGCGCATTCCGCAGGTGATGGGCGGCTGTTAGACCTGCGAAGCCTCCACCGATAATGACGACGACGGGTTGGCTTGCATTTTGGGGGCCGGCTGGTGATGTTGGTTGAGTTGCGTTCACGGAGTAAGTGAAACCATTCACAAAGTCCCGCGAACGAGACAACGAAAATCGGGAAATCCCTTAACCACCCCCAAAGGAATGCCGACAAATTTCGAACAGCCGGACACCCTGGCGCGCACTCTTCAAGGACTCCAAACGGTTCAGGAGGGAGGGGAGTTGCTCGGAGAGTCGCTTACTCTGAACATGGGGCCATCGCACCCCTCGACTCATGGGGTGCTCCGCATCGTTCTGGAGCTCGATGGCGAGCTCATCACCAAGGCGACACCCGATGTCGGCTACCTGCATCGTGGCGATGAAAAGATCGCCGAAAACATGCAGTACAACCAGTTCGTGCCATATACCGACCGGCTGGACTACCTGGCCCCCCTTGCGAACAATGTGGCGTATGCCCTTGCCGTCGAGAAGCTTATGGGTTGGGAGCTGCCTCCTCGCGGGAAGGCCATTCGCGTGATTTGTTGCGAGCTGGCGCGCATCTCGGCCCACCTGCTCGGGCTGGGGGCTTTCGCGATGGACGTGGGAGCAGTGACCGTCTTCCTGTGGACGTTCACGGAGCGGGAGAAGATTTATAATCTCATCGAGCTGCTCACCGGCGCGCGGTTCACGACGAGCTATACCCGTGTGGGTGGCCAGACGCGCGACCTGCCGGAGACATTTCTCCCGCAGCTCAAGACATTCGTGAGCGGGTTTCGAAAGGCTCTCGCGGAAATCGATGCTCTCCTTACCCGCAATCGGATTTTTATCGACCGTACGAAGGATGTCGGGGTGATCACCAAGGAAGATGCCATCGCATACGGCATCTCGGGACCCAATCTCCGCGGTAGCGGCATCGAGCACGATCTGCGTCGGAAGCAGCCCTATCTCGACTACGACAAATACGATTTCGAAATTCCCATCGGTACCGTGGGAGATTGCTTCGATCGCTATCTCGTTCGCATGGAAGAGATGCGGCAGAGCACCCACATTCTCGACCAGGTTGCGGACAAGATTCCATCCGGCCCCATCAATATCCACGATCCCAAGAGCACTCTGCCCGACAAGGTTTCCGTGCTTACGAAGATGGAGGAACTCATCCACCACTTCATTGTGGCGACCGAAGGGGTCGAGGCTCCTCCGGGCGAGGTCTATTTCGGAGCGGAGAATCCCAAGGGCGAACTGGGATTTTATATCTACAGCAAGGGCGGCGGCGTGCCATACCGACTGAAGATTCGCGCCCCATCATTCGTGAACCTGAGCATCTGCTCAAAGTTAATGCCCGGCCACTTCGTTAGCGATGTGGTGAGCATCCTCGGGAGCCTGGACTTCGTGATGGGCGAGAGCGATCGCTGAGCTCTCCGCCGGCCCCAGCGCGAGCATTCATTCCGATGCGGCAGGGCGGTGTCATGCCGCGACCGCCATAGCTTCTCTCATTTTTACCCTGCGAGGTCTCGCGGGGCATGCGATCTGACTCGATTCAATCGAGAGCACCTGGGGATTGCTGCGACTACGCGAATCGCGGCCAAGGCTTTTCTTAAGGTGCTCGGAAGACTGTTTTCAGCCCCCGGGCGATCCTTCTACGGTGTACTCAGCAGGACGTTCTTTGCGCTCCGGCCGGCGACCTCAAACTGGCCGCCCGCCACGACCACGCCATGACCAAGCGCCGCCAGGCTTTGCACGCTTCCTGCGCCGGTATCTGCGAAATTTGAAGGACCGCTGAGCGTCCCATCCGTTCCAAACTCGGCGATGTTGTGGCGTACGGTTTGGCCGACTAGATCGAACTTGCCACCGATGACGATATTCCCCTTTGGCGAGAGCGCGATGGCATGGACCGCGCCATCGGGGGATTGGCCATTGGCGAACGAGGAGTCGAGCTGGCCACTTGGCAGCAGTCGCACGAAATTCCGGCGGGACGTATCCTGCACTGCATTGAAATTTCCTCCAACCAGAATGTTGCCTTGTTTGTCACAGGCCAGGGCGAAGACGGTGCCATCCACGCCGTTGCTTCCTCCAGAGAGGAAATTCGCATCAAGGCTTCCGTCGGAATTGAGGCGCGCGAGGTTTTGGCGCGGCTGACCGTTCACATTGGCAAATCGGCCGCCTATGACGACTTTACCATCCGCCTGGACTGCCATGGCATAGATCGTCCCGTCCACGCCAGTCCCGGTGAAGACGGACTGCGTGGAGTTCCCCGAGTTGTCGCCCTTCTTGGCCTTCTTGCCATTCAGACCATCCTGCCCGGCCAGTTGGGAAGCGCTCTCATCGCTAAGGCTGGGATTTGCGCCGAGTGCTTGGCTCGAGAGTTGTTGGGCGCTTTCATCCTGAAGCCCCGGATTCGTTCCGAGATCCTGACTGCCAAGCTGTCCGGCGCTCTCATCGGAGAGAGACGGGGTCGGCGCACCTGACTGGTTGAAGAGCTGCTGAGCGCTCTCATCCTGAAGATTTGTCTGCGAGCCGAGCTGCTGTTTGGCGAGCTGCCCAGCGCTCTCATCCGCCCGGAGCGGGTGGGCTGCCATGGCTAGTGCGACTGCGAAGATGAGGCCTGCGGGGATGCGCTTCATGCATCTCAGTCCACCTGCGCGCACTTGGAAAATCAAGCGTGGAAGCGCAGAGCTGCTGGCCGGATGATGGCGAGCAGTGCAAAGGACGCATTGCCCCACGCCGCGCAGCGGCCACTCGACTTAAAACTTTATCGGCGTGAGAATGGGCGCCGGACGGTCTCTCCGGTTATATTATTGATGCTGGATGAGGCCTTGCAATCCCTCGTCCGCTCGCGGATACTCCTCGATTCTGCGCACCGGTAGCTCAATCGGATAGAGCGTTGGCCTCCGAAGCCGAAGGTTGTGGGTTCGACCCCCGCCCGGTGCACTTTCTTTCGACTGTCGTATTTCTTTCGACATGATACTATCCGGGCATCCTCCCGAGTTCCTCCAGAAAGGGCGTGCAGATTGCTTTTGCGCTGGCCAGCGTCGGCGCATGGATCGCGGTATGCTGGTTAAGCCTGGCGCATATACCGGACCGAATACAGGATGCCACCGTCACCGCAGTGAGCACATTGTGGCTTGTCGGTTGCGGCCTTGCGATCTGGCGGCAGCTCAAAAGCCGTAAACTTCTTGGGCAGGTCCTCGATACCTCGCCAACCGGCGTGGTGATGCGCAGGACATTGCGCGATAAAAATGGAGCGATTATTGGCCTGCCGATCACATACATGAATCGCTGGGTATCGGAGGTCTCTGGAAGCCAGACCGGCTCAATTTCCTCGGGAGAGTTGGCGGAGGTATTCGAAGGTGAACTCGCGGAGGGTGCCTTCGGCCGGTACTGCCATGTGATCGAGAGCGGACGATTTGCGGAATTCGAAAAGCGATTCTTTCATCGTGGCAAGGTCCGCTGGGTGGCAGTGTGCGCGGCGAAGCTCGGGGACGGGATCGTGGTCAATATGGTGGAAATCACCAAGCGCAAGGTCATGGAAGAGCACCTGCGACTGGACGAGGAACTGCTCGAGCTGACCGGCAGGATGACGAAGTCGGGAGGATGGGAGGTGAGGTACCCCGAGGAGCGCATCCGCTGGACCCCGGAGCTTTACGAGATCCACGAAGTTGGGCCCGACTTTGAACTCACGCCCACCAGTATTACCACATTTTTCCCCCCGACCGCTCTGGCCAGGGTGAGGGCAGCTTACGACGACTGCAGACGGGAAGGGGTGCCATTCGATATCGAAGTGGAATTCCTTACGGCGCGAGATCATCGGCGCTGGATGCGATTGAGCGGGCGGGCAGAGTTCTCCGCGGGAGTCCTGCGCCGGACATACGGCGCGATCCAGGATATTACGGACCAGAGGCAGGCCCGGGAGGAAAGGCAGAAAAACCTGCTTCGGCTCGAGAAAATCGCATCGACGCTGCCGTGCGCGGTTTACCAATACCAGGTCTGTCCGGATGGGAGGCACGGATTTACCTATATCAGCGAACGCATCGCCGACATTTACGGATGCTCGCCCATACAGCTCATTGCGGATAATGAGCACGCCTATGGGATCATTCATCCCGACGACATCGACAGAGTCCGCGCCAACGATAGAATGCTCCTCGCGGAGGTCTCGGAGTGGAGGCAGGAATTCCGGATATTTCGAAACGGACAAATATGCTGGATACTCGATCAGTCCGTGCCCGAAAGGATGCCGGACGGAACCACGATGTGGTTCGGCTTCCTGATGGACGTGACCTGGCAGAAACAGACAGAGAAAGAGCTCACGGAAGCGAAGGATGCCGCCGAGGCGGCCAGCCATGCGAAGAGCGATTTCCTGGCGGTGATGAGCCACGAGATTCGTACGCCGATGAATGGCGTACTCGGCTTTGCCGAGTTACTCGCACAGGGGGAGTTGACTCCGGAGCAGCAGGAGCACGTTCGCACGATCCGGCAGAGCGGGGAGGCGATGCTGAGGATTATCAACGACATCCTCGATTACAGCCGGATCGAGGCGGGGCGGCTCGAGATCGAGGCCAGAGGGTTCGGGCCTGAGCAGGTGATCGAGGACGTTCGGTCGATCTTCGAGCCTTCCGCCATCGAAAAAAGCATCACTCTCGAGGTGCATGTGGCCGGACGCATTCCGGCCCGGGTGATTGGTGACGAAGCTCGTCTGCGGCAGGTCTTGATGAACCTGGCTAGCAATGCGGTGAAGTTTACCACCACGGGGGGTGTCGTCCTGGAGATCGAGGAGATTCAGAATGGGGTGCTCCGATTCAGCGTGCGGGATACCGGGCCGGGTATCCCTCTGGACAAGCTCGAGAATATCTTTGATCCCTTCGTTCAGGCGGACTCGAGCATCGCCAGGCGCTTTGGCGGCACTGGACTCGGTCTGGCCATCGCGAGACGACTTGTCGAGCTCATGGGCGGTCGCCTGGAAGTGCAGAGTCGCCCCGGAGTCGGATCGGAGTTTTCCTTCGAGCTTCCGCTGCCTCGCGATATGCCTGTGCCCGAGCGTCGGGCTGTGCATCTTCGCTTCGACGAGAAGTTTTCCTCGAAGCATCCGGTCAGCATCCTCGTCGCCGAGGATGACGAGGTGAACCGGCTTCTCATTCGCACCGTGCTCCGGCGGCTCGGATACGAGCCCGTGATGGCACGTGACGGCGAGGAAGCCGTGGGCAGGTACTGCTCGACTCGGCCCCACTGCATTCTCATGGATCTCCACATGCCTGTGGTCGACGGCATCGAGGCGACCCGCCGGATTCGAGAGATCGAAGCATTGGATACAGGCCGGTCGCCGGCGTTCATCTCGGCGCTCACGGCGGACGTGCTGCCGGCAGAGCGGGAGTGTTGTGAAAGAGTGGGAATGGACGCCTATTTGTCGAAGCCACTCGATATCGACGCCCTCGGCCGGGTCCTCGAGCAGGCGAGTAGCCAATTTCTGTCCGGCTCGCCCGTCAGTTCGCAAATTTCGCATACTTCCGAGACGTGAAATTTGCACGGCTGGCAACGCACTTGGGGGATACGAACCTTGCGGAAGCGACAGTGTCGGGGACTAATCCCGAAAGTCAGTCCTGTGGAGGAGGGCTGAAGAGATCGAGCGCCTGGAGCGTAGTATTGTCCAGTCGACCGGTTGCCTTGAATCGGTTGCTTTTCTGGTAGGCGCGCAGGGCATCTGTAAGAGCGGCGTTCGGAGTTCCATTGATCGCGCCATTGTAGAACCCGAGGAGCTTCAGGTTTTGTTGGGCCTTCTTCACGATGTTTACCTGGAATTCCGGGGGCGCGGAGAGATACGGACCGCCGACGAAAATATCCGCCAGGGCGGCGGCCTTCGACTTGGGCGATGCGGGCGGCTCGATCCCGAGTGCATTGAGCGTCGCGGGATTCAGTTCACCCGTGACTCGCAGCTCCTTCGCGACCTGGAATCGGCGCACGGCAGCCGCAGTCTGCGCGCCCCATTGGCCATCCGGCTTGCCTTGGTAATAGCCAAGTTTCGCGAGTTTGGTCTGCACGGTCTGGACGAGATCGTTTGCGCGTGCCGCGGTGAGCGACGCCAGGCAGAGGAGGGCCAAAAGGAGCGTTTTCACGCCCGAATGCTAGCGCTCGTCCTGATAGCCCGCAAGCCGGCGTAGGAGCAATGACAGCGGAAGTACAATGGCGACTGCCGCCACGAGGCTCCAGCCGACGCCGATCGCACAGACAGTGCCGAGGCCGCTCAATGACGGATTTCGTGCGAGCATGAGTGAGGCGAATCCGGTGACGGTGGTGAGGCCGCTGATGATGACCGGTTTGAGCACGGACTTCATATGACCATCGCGCACCGCGAGAATGAGATGCATGCCGTAGTCGACGCCGACAGCCAGCATAAGCGGAAATGCCAGGACGTTGAGGAGATCGATCTGCGTCCCGACGAGCTTGAGCGTGGTCACGGTCGCACCCGTGGCCAGAGCGAGGCCGATCAAATGTGCCAGCCAGTCGCGGGGGTCTCGATACACGATGCCAAGCACGACGAGGATGACGCACGCGACGCCGCTTCCAAATGTGCCAAGCTCGTTTTCTGCCCAGGGCACGAGCGTCCCGAGCGTCTGGGTCCATCCGGTCACATAGCCTGGCACTCCGGCGGCGTGCACGGCGGCCTCCAGGATGCCCGAGGCGGCCGTGCCGCGGTAATCTGGAGAGGGCTTCAGGAAAGTGGCGGTTGTTGTGCCGTCGGGTGCCAGCATGCGGTCGATGATGAACCACCATGGAGACGAGGGCGGCAGCACACGATCCCATGCAGGCGCGAGCGGCTGGTTCTGCAAATTCTCGAGGTCCTCGAGTGTCTGGAAAGTCGAATGGAATGCATCCTTCGAGAATCCATTCTCCTCGAGCGCGCTTCCGAACATTTCGTTCGCCCGATATGCGATCTGGGGCGAGAACGATTTCTCGTTGATGCGGGCGATCTCTGGGGAAAGGAGCAGCGGTGTGGGAGACGAAAATCCATCCAGCACGCCGTCGTGCACGAGTTGGCGCAACTCGATGTCGAGTTTGACCGATTGCGTGCGTGCGACGTCGACATTCGGGGCCTGCATGACGACCAGCGCAGGCTCGAAGGCTGCCGGCATCGCCTCCATGAGTGCATCGAGTGCCCTGGCCGCTGGAATATCCTTGGGTTCCAACGAATGGGGCGACGTGTCGAAGCTGAGCGAGCGCACGGGTGCGATCGCAAAGATCGTCATGACCAGAAGCACAACGACTGCCGGGGTGAGAATGCGTGCCGGGCGATCGAGGAAGCGGACGGGTTTCTCCGCGGGCAGCGGTCGGGCGTCATCGCGAATGAAGAGGAAAATAAACGAGGGGACCAGGATGGCGCATACCGCGACGCCCAGCGAGACCATCGCGCCGAGTTGAGCGAAGCCGGAAGAGCCGCTGAGCGTAAGAGCCAGGAATCCGATGGCAGTCGTTACCGTGACCCAGAGAATGCCGGGCAGCATCGAATGCAGCGCCTTGGCGATGGACTCTTCATGGGAAGCTCCCCCGCGGCGCTCGTGACGGTACGCCTCATAGAGTAGCAGGCCGAAGTCATCCCCGAGGCCGAAGAGAATCGAGCAGAAGCCGATGGCGATCACATTGAGCTCATGAAAGACGAGGCTGCCGACCGCCAGTGCCACGAATGCGCTCGTGGCGAGCAGCAGCGAGACGCCGATGAGAGGCACGACGCGACGAAAGCTGAACCAGAAGAGCGCGGTGACCGTGAGGAGGGAGACCAGCGAGGTGAGGGCGATATCACGCTGCATGCTGGAGGCGATTTCGTCCACATAAGGGGTGCGCCCGGTGACGGAGAGCTCGGGTGCTCCGGGGCCAAAGTCCTTTCGCACGCCGGCCATGAACGTCTGAACTTTCGCCATGACTTCGCTGCAATCGGATGCAGAGAGAGACGGCTGATTCGTAACCACTGGGACAATTCTCAGCCGGCCGTCCGGCGAAACGAGATCGAACGAGTCGCTCATGGCAGACGTTTCCGCCAGGGGCTTGGCTGCCGCTGCCAGGAGACCGAGAGGATCGGTCTCCAGTTCAATATGCGCCGCCGGAGAGCCCGCCTCGAGCTGCATGCGCAAATGAGTAATCCGATTGCGGATCGCAACGGGATCGAGAAGTCCGGTCGCCCTGCGGAACTGATCGGGCGGCAGGTTGAGCAATAGGGGGATAAGCAGCTTTTGCAAATCCGCCCGTCCCTCGGCGCTCTCGAGCGGGGAGCCGTCGAGCACGCGTACCACCCATGGCTGTGCACGCAGCTTCGAGACGAGGGAGGCCTCGAACGCGTCCACTTCCTCGGGATCCTTCCCCTGAATGACAAAAGTGAGTTCCCGCGCTTGCGTGAACCGCTCATTCGCAATCTTGAGGCCCTTTACCGCGGGCCGATCGGCCGGGAGAAGATTGAGAATGTCCGTATCGAATGCCTGTCGGGAAAAGAGGACCACCGCCGACAGCACAAGCAGGGCGATGGCCGCACTGGCCATGACCCATGGCCGATGGGCGACGAGCCGCGCGATGGTCTGTGCGATGCGATTCATGGCAGGGCGGCGCGTGACATCGAGGACATAAGGATTGGGCGGGAAAGTAGCACCTCGCGACGACGGTTCAACAACGTCGAATCTCCGCCGGGGGCAGCGGAGGATTCACGAATCTTCTGCGCCCTCCCGCCCACGCCAGATGCTAGACGTTGAAGCGAAACTCCATCACGTCGCCATCCTGCACGACGTATTCCTTGCCTTCGATACGCAGGCGTCCGGCTTCCCGAGCCTTCGCATGGGAGGTGTATTTCACCAGATCGTCGAAGGCCACGGTTTCCGCCGCGATGAATCCACGCTCGAAGTCGCTATGGATGACGCCGGCTGCCGCTGGGGCCTTGTCGCCGGCATGGATCGTCCAGGCGCGGGTTTCTTTTGGACCAGTCGTGAAGTACGTGCGCAGGCCGAGCAGATGGTACGCGGCGCGGATGAGTTGCCCCACGCCGGAATCATCGACGCCGAGCCCGGCGAGGAATTCGCGCGCTTCCTCGGGGGCAAGCTCGGCGAGTTCGCTCTCGATCTGCGCGCTGATGACGACGCACTCGCAGCCGAGGTGCTCCGCGGCGTACTTGCGCACCGCAGCCACATGTTGCGCGGCCGGGGTATTACCCGACAGATTGGCCAGATCGTCCTCGCGCACATTGCAGGCGAAGAGCGTGGGCTTCGCGCTCAAGAGGAAGAACTCTCGCATCAACCGCTTTTCCTCGTCCGCCAGATCCGCGATCAGGGCGGGCTTGCCGGCATCGAGCTCGGGGATGAGCTTTTCCACCAGGGCGAGCTCCGCCTTTGCGGCTTTGTCGCCTGCGCGGGCTCCCTTCTGGAGGCGCTCGGCGCGCTTTTTGAGGGATGCCATGTCGGCGAGGATAAGCTCCGTATTGATCACCTCGATATCGCGGACGGGATCCACCGAGCCCGAGACGTGGTGAATGTCCTCGTCCTCGAAGCAGCGGACGACCTGCACCACGGCATCGACTTCGCGGATGTGGCTGAGGAACTGGTTGCCCAGGCCCTCGCCCTCGCTGGCGCCGCGTACCAGACCGGCAATATCGACGAACTCGATCGCCGCAGGCAACGTGCGCTCACTCTTCGTGAGAATCGAGAGCTGATCCAGGCGCGGATCGGGCACGTTCACGATACCGACATTCGGCTCGATCGTGCAGAAAGGAAAATTCGCCGCCTGCGCCTTACGGGTGCGGGTGAGGGCATTGAAGAGGGTCGATTTGCCCACGTTGGGCAGGCC
>Ga0068856_100002703_pt1 | contig 18181 bp, 17 predicted proteins | sample KBSCornC62_FD_66595 | JGI IMG/M metagenome (GOLD analysis project Ga0068856, IMG submission 66595) | Corn rhizosphere microbial communities from Kellogg Biological Station, Michigan, USA - KBS Corn C6-2 | ecosystem: Host-associated > Plants > Roots > Rhizosphere > Soil ...
GAAGCCTATCGATGTACTTCGTTCAGCCACCTCGGTTAATGCTGAAGTGTTTGGGTTGAAAAGCCTTGGCAATATCAAGCCTGCTTTTTTGGCTGACATCGTTGCTGTTCAAGGCAATCCGGAACAAGATATTAAAGCCGTGAAGCAAGTGAAGTTTGTGATGAAGGATGGGGTGATTTATCTGCAGGAATAGGCTATTTCTTCGTCCGATAATACCTATAAATCTTCACTGCCGACATAATGATCATCGTAAAGGCCAGCAGTCCGACGATGCCATATATCCAGCTTAGACTATCTTTAAGCACGGCCAGGAAAACGATCGCAAAAAGGAATATCGTTGCTACCTCATTCCACACACGCAATTTGGTCGAGCTCCATTTGAAGGTGCCCTTCCGCATTTGGTTCATGATGTTCTGGCAGATGAAATGGTACACCAGCAACAAAACCACAAAAGTGAGCTTGATATGCATCCATGATTGCTGCAGCCAGGCCGGGGTCAGGCAAAGCATGGTAATACCGGCAGCCAGCACGAGGATCATCGAAGGCATCGTTATTACATTCCATAACTTCCGCTCCATGATCTCGAACTGCTTCGAAAGAATGGATTTCTCCGGTTCCGGTTTATCCTGCGCCTCGCGGTGGTAGATAAACAGGCGCACCATATAAAACAGTCCCGCAAACCAGCAGACAACAAAAATGATGTGTATGGCTAAAACGTAATTATACACGAATTGCACGAATTATGGCGAATTACACGAATTGGCAAGGCTTAGTGAAAATTCGCCTCAAAAATTCGTGTAATTCGTGTCAATTTAATATTTATATTCTTTTATAACATCCACCGCATACTTCACATTGTCAAACGGGATATCCGGCATAATGCCATGACCCAGGTTAAAGATATAACCGTTCTCCCCCTTCATCCTGTCGAATATGCGATAAATTCTTTCTTTGATCACCTTTTTATCTGCATATAAAATATGCGGATCGAGATTCCCCTGTACAGCTACGCCTTTTGGCAAACGCTTTTTGATATCCAGCAGATCCACGTTCCAGTCTATAGAAATCACATCTGGTTTGGCTTCGGCCATTAGCGGCGCAAAAACCGAACTACCTTTGCAGAAGGAGATGATCGGGATATCTTTCCGGTTAAGCTTGCTGATGATCTCAACAATGTATTTATGCGAAAAATCTCGGTAATCGTCCCAAGCCAATGCCTGCGCCCAGCTATCGAAAATCTGCAAAGCATTTACGCCTGCGGCGATCTGCATATTCAAATAGTCAGCCGTTACCTTAGCAATCTTAGATAACAGTTGGTGAGCCAGTTCCGGTTCATTATGGATCAAAAGCTTGGTCAGCTTAAAATCTTTGGATGAACCGCCTTCAACCAGGTAACTCATTACCGTAAATGGCGCACCTGCGAAACCGATCAATGGAATCTTGCCATTCAATCGCTGTTGAATGACTTTGATCGCATCGGCTACATATTGCAGCTTGTGCACAACTTCGGTTTCCAACCGATCAACCGCCTGCTGTGTCCGAACAGGATTTGCAAACTGCGGACCAGTACCAGCTGTAAAGCTTAGCTCGCCGCCCATTGCCTCTGCGGTAACCAATATATCCGAAAACAGGATGGCTCCATCTATACCCAGCAGGTCAACCGGCAACATGGTAACATCGGCGGCAATTTCGGGTGTTTTGCACATTTCAAGGAACGAGTATTTGTTCTTGATGTCCCAGTATTCTTTCATAAAACGCCCCGCCTGGCGCATCATCCATACCGGCGGACGCTCTGTTGCCTCCGAAAATGCCGCTTTGATCAGTAATGAATCTCTCATATGTTTTTTGAGATTCAAGAGTCAAGACGCAAGAATCAAGATGTCTGATTGTCTTGGCTCTTTATTCTTGACTCTTGATTCTAATTTGTTATTTTAATTCTTTTTCCAGTTTCTCAATCACCGCCTTCATCCTGGCTGTGATTTTATCTTCATTGGCCTGAGCCTGCTTCAGGCATTCCTTAGCCTTTTCGTGATTACCAAGCCTGATATTTACATTAGCGGCGTGTACCAATGCTGCCACATGTTCATTTACAGATCGCAGTGGGAATTTTGCCGCGAGTTCATAATGCTGCGCCGCTGCTTCATAATCCTGTTTATGCAAACTGATTGCACCCAACATGTATTCATAAATACCACGGCGTTTTTCCATCAACCATTCAGGCTTTTTGATCTGTTTCAATAACGCATAAGCGCCGTCATAATCTTTATCGTGAAAATGTTTGGCGGCTAGTACCAGGGTACCCTGCTTAAAATAATCGACGATAATCAAAACGATGAAAAGCACACTGGCCAGGGCCAGTTCCAGCACGTGCTTATAGGCGAAGAAAACCAACAAAGCCACAAACACCACAATAACTAATATCCTCGCCTTATTGCTGAACATCTGTTAGTGGTTGTCAGTGAACTTATATCCTACGCCGCGGATCGAATGAAAATAAACCGGGTTCTTGGGATCAGGTTCAAAATACTTACGGAAAGTGAGGATGAAGTTATCTATAGTACGGGTTGAAGGATATACGTCATAGTTCCATACGGTTTCCAGTATCTGCTCACGCGACACGGCCTCATTACGACGCTCGATCAGCAATTTCAGCAGCATGGTTTCCTTTTTGGTAAGGGCGGTAATAGAACCGTCACCATTAACCAGTTCAAATGAATTGAAATGGATGGTTTTGTCGCCAATCTTGTAGCTATTGAATTCTTTCAGGTCCTCACCTTTCAGGCCGCGTTTAACCAGGTTGTTAACGCGCAGGATCAATTCTTCCAGGTTAAAAGGCTTGGTCAGGTAGTCATCTGCGCCTTTCTTCAAGCCCGAAATTTTATCCTCATTAGTATTCTTGGCGGTCAGGAACATGATAGGTACCTCCGAGTTTTCGAGCCTGATGGTTTCGGCTACAACAAAACCATCTACTTCAGGCATCATTACGTCCAGGATCACCAGGTTGAAGCGCTCTTCTTTAAATTTTTGCAGCGCCTTTTTGCCATTATTGGCGGTTGACACTTTATATCCCTCCAGCTCGAGGTTGAGTTTTATTGCTTCCAGCAGATGCTCTTCGTCCTCTGCCAGCAAAATTCTTTTTTTGGTTTGCATGTGAGTTTATTTATGTTGTACGTTTTACGTTCTACGTTGTACGCTTTTTACCTGAAAACCTAACGTATGACCTGCAACGTCAAACGTACAACGTTTCAGGCGAAAACCACTTCAAAAACGCTTCCTACCGGATCGTTGTCTTTTACTTTTATCGAGGCGTCGTGCCGGTTCAAAACCTCTTTTACGATATATAATCCCAGGCCTGTACCCTTAGTATTGCGGGTTTCCTCGCTGCCTACACGGTAGAATCGGTCAAATATCCGGTCCTTTTCGGCATCAGAAATTCCAATGCCATGATCAGCCACCTCAAAGTATATCTTTCCTTCCTTGTTATACAGCTTAACGTCCACCACTTCACAAGGTCCCGAGTATTTGATGGCATTCTCGATCAGGTTGGTGATAACAGAAGTCAACGCGAATTTGTCACCAGTCATTTCAATTTTGGGTTCTATTTCGGCATTAATCAGTTGCTCGTTCAGGTCGCATTTATTTAGTTGAAGACGGTTTACCACATTATCTACCAAAGCCGACAAATTGAATTGGGCCTTTGGGAAAGTGTAGGACTGATTCTCGATCTTCGACGCCAGCAGCATGTTTTCGACCATATCGTCCAGCCGCTCTATGTCCAGTAATGCCTTGCCGATAAAATCATTGATCTGTTGTTTGTTTAGCTCTCTTTTTTGGATAGTCTGCAACAGCAATTTGATCGATGCCAGCGGTGACTTCAGCTCATGAGTTACCGACAGCAGAAAGTTCTTTTTCTGACTATGTAATCTACGTTCTTTCTTGATCGATTTGTGAAGACTGATGGCGCCAACAATAAAGATCAATATAAACATACTGCCTTCGCCCAATATCATCCCGGTGCGCCTTGGCTGGAGCCGCACCAGCATATATCCCCACCATATCAACTCTGATATGGCGTAGATAATGATCGCATAGAAAATGATAAATGGTCTTTTCATGTACTTTACAGTTTCCAGTTCTCAGTCGCCAGTTTGCAGAGTCGCCTTATAATGCCAACTGCAAACCGTCAACTGCCAACTTATTTTCTAAAAACAATATCCAGACTATCAAATATAGCCCGCTTTGCCTTTTCCAACTCTACCTTGTTGTGCGCTGACGATATAAAGCCCACCTCATAACCGGATGGTCCCAGGTAGATACCACGGTTAAGCAACTCGCGATGGAGCAGTTTAAATTTCTCCATGCTCGCCGGATCGATCTCGTCTGCCTTGCTGATAGTTTCTTTATCAGTAAACGCAAACCAGAATATGGAACCTATGCTGAACACCTTAAATTTATAATTTCTCGCGGTAGCAAAGCGCTGTATCGAGTGCACAAATTCTTCGGTCTTGTTGTTCAGGTCGCGATAGAAGCCCATACGCAATAATTCGTTCAGCTGTGCAATACCGGCAGCCATTGCCACGGGATTGCCTGATAAGGTGCCAGCCTGGTAAACCGGGCCGTCGGGAGAAATACTGCCCATAATCTCGGCCGATGCACCATAGCAACCTACCGGCAAACCACCGCCAATAATCTTGCCATAGGTAATAACATCAGGCTGAATGCCATAATGTCCGGCGGCTCCTTCAAAACCGACTCTAAAACCGGAGATTACCTCATCAAAGATCAGCAATGTTCCGTTTTGAGTGCAGATGTCGCGCAGGTATTGCAGGTATTCTTTGGTTTGTAATAACAGGCCATTATTTGCCGGAATCGGCTCAATGATCACTGCGGCAATCTGACCTTTAAATTCTTCGAATGCTTTTTGTAGCGCTTCCTTATCGTTAAGTCCAACAACTATAGTTTCAGCGGCAAATGATTTGGGAACACCGGCTGACGAAGTCTCGCCAAATGTAACCAACCCCGATCCCGCCTTAACCAGCAAAGAATCTGAGTGACCGTGATAGCAGCCTTCGAATTTTAATATTTTATCACGCTTGGTATAACCACGGGCCAAGCGAATAGCCGACATGACGGCTTCGGTGCCCGAACTTACAAAACGCAGCTTTTTAATAAATTTATTATGCTTGAGCAGTAACTCAGCGAGTTCATTTTCCAAAGCTGTCGGCGCACCGAACGACATGCCGTTTTGCATCTCCCCGGTAACTTTCTCGCGAACTTTTGGATGATTGTGGCCCAGGATCAGCGGCCCCCATGAGCAGCAGAAATCGATAAACTGATTGCCATCAGCATCCCAGATATGGCAGCCATCGCCCTTAGCGATAAACAGCGGCGTCCCATACACCGATTTGAAGGCCCTTACAGGCGAATTAACCCCACCCGGGAAATATGTTTTCGACTTCTCATACAGCTCCGCAGACTTCTCCCTGCTAATATCAGGCTTACCCGTGGTACTCACCGGCTCATCACCCTCTCCCGAAAACATCTTTTTGAATGAATCTAACATATTATAGTCGATAGACCATGGTCAATGGTCCATAGTTTTTTATTGATTATTATATCCTTGGACTATTGACCATGGCCTATTGACTCTTAAAGCCATTTATTCTCCAGCACTTCCTTTGCATGATACGTCAATATCGCCGTTGCTCCCGCTCTGCGGATGCTGGTTAATACTTCGGTAATTGCTCTTTGCTCGTTTAACCAGCCTTTTTGTATAGCTGCTTTTACCATAGCATATTCACCGCTCACATTATAAGCGGCGATAGGCAATTCGGTATTGTCTTTTAACAACTTTATTACGTCGAGGTAAGGAAGTGCCGGCTTTACCATCAGAAAATCTGCACCTTCAGCCTCATCGAGGTCGGCTTCTATCAAAGCCTCGCGCTGGTTGGCCGGGTTCATTTGATAGGTTTTTTTATCACCAAATTTTGGCGCTGAATTTAATGCATCACGAAACGGTCCGTAAAATGCGCTGGCATATTTGGCAGTGTACGACATGATAGAAACATTCGTAAATCCGTTGTCATCCAATACATTTCTGATGTAACCAACGCGGCCATCCATCATATCTGAGGGAGCGATAATATCTGCTCCAGATTGTGCATGCGCCAATGCCATCTTACCCAAAACCTCCAGCGTCTCGTCGTTCAGTATTTCGCCGTTTTCAACGATACCATCGTGACCGTCGCTGCTATAGGGGTCCATAGCTACATCGGTAATCACGCAGGCTTCCGGAAAATTCTTTTTCACCTCGGCAATAGCACGCAGGTAAAGACTGCCGCCACGATAGCTCTCCGTAGCATATTTATCCTTGATCGATTCTTCAATGTTAGGAAAGAGATCAAAAGCTTTCAGCCCCAGCTTCAGGCAGCTTTCAACTTCGCGGAGTAAATTATCAACTGAATGCCGATAAATACCCGGCATGGAAGCAACTTCACTTTTTTGATTGTTCCCTTCAATGATAAACAGCGGGAATATAAGATTGGCAGCGCTCACGTGTATCTCCTGCACCATCTGGCGGATCACTTCGCTTTTGCGGTTTCTTCTTGGTCTTTGCAGCATCTTTTTTAGTCGATAGACGATGGTCAATAGTCCATGGTTATCACAAATTCTATAGCCTGTCGACCATGGACTCTGGACTCGCCATTTAAGGAATGACAAAATTATAGAATCGAAGACAATAACCTAATTCAAAGGCGTTTTATGGCGTACAAATGATTTTATTCTATAGGCTCCTCCAAACTTTTCGCCTTAAAAGTCATAATGTATTATAAATAAATATATTACATTTACCTTCGATACCCCCTTTTCACAATTATGAAAACCAAATCGCTAAACCTTATAGTAGCTATCCTTTCGCTATTTATGGTCTACAGCTGCCAAAAAGCGCAAGTAAAACCCCTTGTTGGCGTTGAAGCCATAGCAAAAGTCGACTCATCTGTGGAACCAGGTATCAGGGCCGGCTGAGGCGACGATAATTAACGAAAGCTCACCAAATGCGAAGGCCAAAGGGCTTATTGCCGGCAGTTATCTATTCCAGTTACTTGTTATTGACAAAAGCGGCCAATCGGCAACCGATACGGTTAGAGTGAAGGTTAACCCTCCGAAAATATTTACACTTGATCTGTCTCCAACCGATAACCCCTACGAAATTCCACTTACTTTGCTGGGAGGCGCCGACGCTACTAACAAAACTTCCGTAGAGGAGCCGCTTGCGGCGTGGACCATTGGTGGCACCGCAGTCACAGTACGCAACCTGTTGAAGTTTGATTTGAGTAGCATACCTGCAAATTCTATCATTTTATCTGCTGATTTGCATATGTCCTCTGACACTATTCCACTAAATGGCGACCTTGTTCACGCCAACTATGGCACCGACAATTCTTTCGTAGTGCAGCAGGTTGCGACCGCATGGGATCCGGCAACAGTAACATGGTTCAACCAACCGGCGGGACTAAGGGCAAACCAGGTTGTGGTGCCAAATACTACCCAACCATTCCTGAATTTGGACATCAACGTGGCTAATCTTGTGGCTGCAATGGTGAATAATAACCAGAATTACGGCTTTAAACTGACGCTGCAAAGCGAGGTTGAGTACACCAGCAGGATATTCTGCTCAAGCTATTACAGTGTGGCGTCACGACATCCGAGGCTGGTGGTGAAATACGAGGTGCATTGATGGTTTTCTAAGTTCATAGTCGATAGACCATAGTCCATAGGTGGGGAAGAAAAACTATGGTCTATTGACTATGAACTATGGACTAAATTGTGCAGCCAAATACGGCCTCAGCAAGCCCCACTTCATCGGGTGAGTAAGGCAAAATGTATTTACTACCCATCTCGTCAAATTTACTACCCGTAGATTTGCCAATAGCAACTACTTTTTGCCATGGGTCGAGCAGGTTATCTGCGAAGTAGGCCTCAACATTTGACGGACTTGTGAATACCAGCACATCGGCGCCACTTGCTTCTATATTTTCCTCGAGAACGGTTTCGTAAACAGAAAGATCAACGATTTTAGTATCGGGCGACATACCCTTTTGTACACTTCTTAGCGACTCTTCAGCACCCGGGAACACCACTTTTTTGCCATTGGCGACCTTTGCAAATTCGGCGGCTACGTCAGCAGTATCGATGCCATCGCCCGTAAAGCTGGTAAAATAACCTTTGAGCCTGAGCATTTCTTCAGAGCCGGCGCCTACTGCGCCAAACTTAACATCCTTTGGTAATACTGGGTTTAATTGAAAAAAGTATTCAACTGCATTTTTACTGCTGAAAAATATCCAATCAGCGTCCTGCAACACATGTGGCGACAACTTGGTAATCACCGGAACCGTACGTATCAGGGACCTTGCATCTACGCGAATACCATGCTTTTGCAGCGCCCGCCTGAAATAACTTTGTTCCGATAACTCGCGCGAAATAAAGACGCTTTGAGGCAGCTTACGTTTCTTATCAAATAGCGACACCACTTTTTCTGCGAGCCCCTCGGTCGTTTGCGCTTGTAAGAATGCCCGGTCGGGGAAGTCCTCGCCCTTGTCGGCCTTCGAGGCAAATACCTGAAACAGACCATCATCCTTACGGCAGTAGCAGCCTAAAGGCAAGTGACAGCCGCCCCCAAATAGCTTCAATACTGTACGCTCAACTCTTAACTCTTCGGCCACATTGGGGTGATGCAGCCTTTGAAGCGCATTATATAGTTCAGGGTCATTCTCGCGTATCTGAATTGCCAGCACACCTTGCGCAGGCGCCGGGATCAGTTCGGCCGGAGTCAGTACTTCAACATGAAACTGGCTCAGATCTATATTCAGCCTGCTTACGCCGGCTTTGGCAATCATGATAGCATCATACTTCTCGCTGCGTAACTTATCAATGCGCGTAGGCACATTACCGCGCAGATCTTTTATTTCCAAGTCCGGCCGATACGCCAGCAATTGCGCCTTACGCCGATTTGACGAAGTACCAACAAGTGCACCATATTTCAGCGACATCTTTTGACGCACATCTACACAATCCTTCAGGATCAGCAATAACTCTGACGGATCTTCGCGTTCAGAAACAGCTGCGATAATCAGCCCGGGTGGATTTTCGGTCGGCAAATCTTTATGTGAGTGAACAGCAAGGTCAATGGTGCCAGCCAGCAGTTCCTCTTCTAATTCTTTAGTAAAAAAGCCTTTGCCTTCTAGTTTGTCAAAGCTCAGGTTAAGAATACGATCGCCCTGAGTTTTAATGATCTTGAGCTCGGCACCAATACCGATCTCGGCCAGCCGATCCTTTACAAAATTCGCCTGCCAGAGCGCAAGATCGCTGCCACGGGTACCTATGATAAGTGTTCTGTTCAATGCGGTGGTATTGTATTAATTAATGCAAATTTCGCGATTTTAATCGGATTTTTTACGATGAAAAGACTAACAATTGTTGCGCGGCAGCATTGGAGAAAAGCCTTCAACTTTTATTTGAAATAGTAGTACCAGTTGCCCTGATAATCTTTATCGAAAGTTTCTTTACTATCTAAATTAATCGAAAAATCATCCTTTTTGAAGTAGTCAAATTCGTCGAATTGTTTTACTAATTCAAAATACTTTAACGATAGTTTTTCCCTCATGCCATCATATTCATTCCTTCTAACTTGTTCATTCGTGTAAAAGAAGAAAACAGCCGTATTGAAGGCTTTAACAATAGCCCATATTTCTTCGTTGTTAATTTCGGATTGAAGTTGTTTTATCTTGCTTTCAGTCACTTTCTCGTTAGCTTCTGCCTTGGCGTATGGCTCAAACACGTGAAAAAAGACCCGAAGGTTATTTGCAGTGTATTCTGGCTCTTTTTTATTAAGGATGCTAAAAAAGCCATTGGTACCTGTATTTTTTGACTCTTGAACAAGAGTTTTAAACGCTTCAGCCACTTATTTTTGCTTTTCACTGTCTAAATACGGTCTGCCCTCAGTATAAAACTTTTGCTTATCGTTTTCATATTCGAGAATAACCGAAAGCAGGGGCCTATCAACATCCTTATCGACGTAGTCGTAAATTATATTTAACGTCTTGACACCGTACTTTCTGTCTATCCATTCAGCAAGTGGCCTGAGAATCGCCGGGATAGATGCCTTACCTTGTTTTATTAATTTTGAGAGTTTATATTCTTTTTCAAATGGAGAAACCATAAATCATATTTACCAAATTAATTGGAATAATAATAACGAATGGTAATCTTTCATTTTGCCAGTGAGGATACAAGCAAAGGGGAGGAAAGGAATTTATGCAGCTTTCTGCTTTGGTCTTTCTGCTTTCAGCTCAAATCAGGAATTAATCAGGATCTCCTTCGCCATGATCATTGGTACGCTGATGTACTTCTTCTCCATATAAGCGATCACTTTTTCGAGTACTTCGCGCGATTCTTTGTCCAAATTCTGAACCTCATCGGCGAAAACAGAATTGAGTGCCGTTTGACGAATTTCTTTGATGCGCTCCGGTACTTCGCGCATGGCAACTTCAATGCGTCGTTGCTTCAATAATGGAATGAATTCGGCAATGTTCTGATTGATGATCTTTTCGGCATGAACCAGTTCCTGGTAACGCTCTTCCATATTCTTTTTGGCAACCTCGTTCAGCGACTGTACTTCGATGAAGTTAACAGGATACTCTACCAATACTTCAGGAGCAGTATCGTTCGGCACAGCTAAGTCGACAATAGTTTTTTTGCCGGTTTCTCCGTTCAGTAAGCTTTCATAAAGTTCTTTGGTGAGGATGGGCTCGGTGCAGGAGGTGCAGGTGATGATTACGTCGAAGCCCTGTTTGTAGTTTTTCAGTTCAGCTATCTCGTGTGCTTCGCCATCCAGATCGGCAGCCAGATCTTCGGCTTTTGATAATGTGCGGTTAAATACGGCGAAGTTGGAGAATTTATGTTTTTGAAGGTATTTGGATATGTTTCGGTTGGTTTCGCCTGCGCCGATGATCAGTACGCGGGCATTGGAGCATTGTTTAAGATCTTTTAACTTTCGATAGGCCAGGGAGACGACGGAGATGGGATTTTTGGAGATGTTAGTGTGAGTATACACCTCTTTGGCGGTTTTGACGACGGTGTTCATCACCATTCGCATGTAATCGCCTGTTAATCCGGCCTCCTTGCATTGCTCATAGGCCTTTCGCATCTGGGCCAATATTTCCTTCTCTCCTACTACCAGGCTTTCCATTGAGCACGAGGTACGCAGCAAGTGATTCAAAGCCTCATTATCTTCGTAATAGCATGCACCATCCAAAAAGGTATCCAGATGTTCAGCGCAAAGGCCAATCTCGAGTGCAGTAACCAATTTTTCGGCGAATGCCCTGTTAACCGGTGTGGCAGTAGCCATCACAAATTCTACACGGTTGCACGTGGCCAGATAAAATATCTCGGGAATATCGAATAAAAGCCTAACTCGTTGAAGCTTATCGGTTAAGTTCTCCTGGCAGATCACCAATTTCCCCAAATGCTTCAGCTCGATCTGCTTGTGTGTAAAAGCTATAACTTTTAGATGCTTCAATTCAGTTTAAATTTTAACCCAACAAATGTAAAAGGATTACGCTCCTATTCTGTCAAAACTTTGTCAAACACCCTAATTTAGAAGGTTTCTAAATTAAATGTCTAAACAACGTTCATTTGACATCACAATATTATACGTTAAAAAAACTTTGCCGGATGTTGATGCTCATTACAATTTGTGATCTTAATCACTTTTTTTGACAATATGTTGATTTACGCAGATAATTTATATTTGCTGTTCAAGAATCTTATCCAATGATTATCAGAAGAGTAGAACCTAAACGATATGTAAAACTGCGAATCCTTGCCACATTGATTGATTACGGTATTTATTTTACTGTTTTCTTCATTTACTGTTACTGCCTTGGCACTGTGAATAATGAGGGGAGCTAAGAAGTGGATGGGATGCTGGCCCTGCCATTGCCTGCATTTTGGTTTTTATATTTCGTTGTGCTCGAAGCCTCAAACCAGGCTACACCGGGGCATGAGATTTGCAAGCTGATTGTTGTAAAAACTAATGGGGGAGAAGATAAGCATCTCAAATTCTCTGAGAAGGCACATTGTCGACGCAGTCGATATTTTCTTTTATGGAATACCCGCACTCATTTGTATTTATAAAACGCCGAAGTTTCAGCGATTAGGAGACCTCCTGGCGGAAACCGTAGATGTAAAAAAGACTGACATTATAGAAACGTAAGTTAATTTTCGACAAGAATTATCGATTCAATGACCACAAAGTCATTTTTTGGACAAACCATTGGGGGTATCTGCACGTACATTAGTTATTATTACGATACTTGCACATGGATATAGGCGACGCGCGAAAAAGAGGCAGCAAATTTCTTAACCCCATCCCCACCAAAGAAGCCGGCTTTGATAAAATGATTCCCATTTTGCGGGAATATATCAACAATAAGGCCGAGACTACGCCTTTGCGGCCAATGGGGCCGTTTCATACTGATGCATCTATTTACAAACACTCTCCCAAAAGCGGGTTACGCGTTACATGGATTGGGCATTCAAGCTTGCTAATAGAGATCGACGGGCGCAGCTTCCTCACCGACCCTGTATGGGGCGAACGGGCGTCGTTCCTTTCATTTATGGGGCCGAAACGCTTTTTTGAGCCCCCCCTGCCGCTTGACCAGTTGCCACATCTGGATGCGATACTAGTTTCGCACGATCATTACGACCACCTGGATAAACAAACCATCAAACATTTTGCCGGTACTAAAGTACCTTTCTTTTGTTCGCTGGGTGTAAGCCGGTACCTGGAAAAGTGGGGTATTGACCCCAATTATATCACCGAATTGGATTGGGGCGACAGCGCCATGATAGCGCCCGACATTGTGCTCACTTCCACGCCATCAAGGCATTTTTCGGGCCGTGGCATTCTCAACCGCAACGAGACGCTTTGGGCATCATTTGTGATAAGGGGACCAAAACACAATATTTTTTACGGCGCCGACTCAGGCTGGTGGCCGGGATTTAAAGATATCGGCAATATCTTCGGCCCGTTCGATCTGACTATGCTCGAAATTGGCGCTTATGGAAAATACTGGCCCGATATTCATATGGGCCCCGAAAATGCCGCCAATGCTCATCTCGCTTTGAAAGGCGAACTCATGATGCCCATCCACTGGGGGACGTTTAGTCTCGCAACTCATGCCTGGTTCGAGCCGATTGAACGGCTGCTTCAGTATGCTAAGGAAAAAAATATCAACCTTTTTATTCCCGGGCCCGGCAAGCCAACTGAGGTAAACGGCCCCGTCAATTCAAACTGGTGGGGTAAATTCAAGTCTTGAGTCAAAAGTCGACTTGAGAGTTAGAACACTTCCTTCAAATGCTTGTAATTGGCCTTAAGTGTGTCCATTACCTCGTCCATTCGGCCGTTAAGCACCAATTTGGACATTGATAGAGCCATGCCCTTAACCTGCGAAAATTCCACCTTGGGCGGCATAGCCAGCGCGTTAGGGTCGGTAAATACATTTACAAGCACCGGTCCTTTGTAAAGAAAGGCTTCTGTAAGCACCTGTTTTACGTCATCCGGATCTTTCACCGTCATACCCTTGATACCCATTGCCTGCGCTACCAATGCAAAATCCGGGTCGAACATTTCAGTTTGCCAGTCGGGTATGCCAGCTACCTCCATTTCCAGCTTAACCATACCCAATGATCGGTTATTGAATATGATCACTTTAACAGGTAATTTATATTGAGCTATCGTAGCAAGATCACCCAAAAGCATCGACAGACCACCATCGCCGCAAAGCGCCACAACCTGCCTGTCCGGATCAGTAAGCGAGGCTCCTATAGCCTGCGGCATTGCGTTAGCCATAGAACCATGATTGAACGACCCCAGCATCTCGCGCTTCCCTGTTGCATTAATGTAACGCGCACCCCAAACGCACGACATGCCTGTATCTACGGTAAATATTGCGTTTTTAGAGGCGATCTCGTCTATGGTACGCATTACATATTCCGGGTGTATCATGTTTTTCCCGCCACGATCATCCACGTATGCCTGCATCTCCTTTTTTACCTCGTCATAAAATTTCAGCTGCTCTTGTAAAAAGCTGCTGTCATTTTTGGCCGATAGCATTGGCAGTAATGCCCGCAGCGTATCTTTTACCGAGCCATGCAAACCCAAGTTTACTTTAGCCCGGCGACCGATACGCTCTGGTTTGATGTCCACCTGCACTATTTTACAATCTGGCATAAACTGCGTGTACGGAAAATCCGTTCCCAAAAGGAGCAGCAATTCGGATCCATGCATGGCGTGAAACGCAGAAGGCAATCCCAGCAAACCCGTCATTCCAACCTCGTTAGGATTATCGTATTGAATCCCCATTTTGCCGCGGAACGAATAGCCGACAGGAGCCTTTAGTAATTGTGATAGCTGCACAACCTCATCGTGGGCATCCACCGCCCCTATTCCGCAAAAAATAGCGATCTTGCTATGTTCGACGATCAACCCTGCAAGCTGCTTCAATTCATTATCTGCTGGTTTTATTTCGGCGCCGGTATTAAATATCTGTGTCGATGTGCCGATCTTTTCAGCGTCCATTTTGGTTAAGTCGCCGGGTAACCCTACCACGGCAACGCCTTTTTTATGTATCGCGTTTTGAATTGCTGCTTGCAGCATACGCGGCAATTGAGCCGGTGTGGTAGCAATCTGATTATAGCAACTGCAGTCGTCAAACAATTTAATGGTGTTGGTCTCCTGGAAATACTCCGACCCAAACTCAGTGCTGGCTACAGTAGATGCAATAGCGATAACAGGTGCGCCAGCCCGATGTGCATCATACAAGCCATTGATCAAATGTACATGCCCCGGGCCGCTGCTTCCCGCACAACACGCCAGTCCGGTTAGCTGCGCCTCGGCGCTGGCAGCGTAGGCTCCGGCTTCTTCATGACGCACATGTATCCATTGTATTTTGCCATTGCGCCTTACGGCATCGTTTACCTCGTTCAGGCTGTCGCCCGTTACCGCATAGATACGTTTAATACCGGCATCCACCAGCATTTCCACCAATTGTTCTGCTATTGTCTGAGCCATTGTCTGTGAATAATTGTATTGATTTAAACCAACGGCCTTAATCTTAGTTTCATCAGGGCTCAAAAACAGGTATATTAGCCAAAATGAGTAATCATGGGAATCATCGTCATTTCGGCTTATAAGCCAAAGGAAGGTAAAGCCGAACCATTAAAAGAACTGATGCGGACGCATTTGCCGCGTTTGCATAACGAAGGGTTGGTTACCGACCGGCAGTCGATCATGATGGAAGCTGCAGACGGTACCATTATCGAAGTTTTTGAATGGCTGTCGAAGGAAGCAGTTGAAAAAGCACATACCAATCCGAATGTTTTACAGATGTGGGCAGAGTATGGTGAAGTTTGTGACTATGTCCCTATCGGGACCGTATCTGAGGCGGCGCAGTTATTTTCTTCTTTCAAACCCTTTGCTTAATGGAGCCACAGATCAATGCCATAACTATTTGCGCTCAGGACGTACAGGCGCTCAAAAGATTCTACAGCCAGATACTGGAATGGCGGATTTTGGCCCAGAATGAGAAGGTGATAATATTCCGCCTAAATAATACGGTTCTGACCATTTGCGCAGCTGATGTCTACGCCGAATATTCGGGCATGAAGCCTGCTGATTCAACCGAAAAGCATTTTTATCTTACCGTCAACCTGGAATCACCTAAACGCGTGGATCAAACGCTGCAAAAGCTGGCGGCATTGAGTGTAGATATTATCCGTATGCCTAAAAAAGCTTTCTGGGGTGGTTATAGCGGCTTCTTCGCCGACCCGGAAGGTAATAGATGGGAGGTTTGTTATAATCCAGTGCCCAATACGGTTATCTGATTTATATGTTTTACAGGCTTATTATATTATCCTTTTTTGTAACTGCATTTTTACCGAACAAGAGCTTAGCTCAACAGTCGAAAGATACTAGTCGCTTAGTTATTTATGACCCGATCCCAGAAAGCCCAGTTTTTCCAGGTGGGGATGAAGCATTGCGAAAGTTCATACAATCAAATCTTCGTCCGATCAAAGGCGCGAGTGGCAAAAGGTTATTTATTTCATTTACAGTCGAGAGAAATGGCACCTTAACACATTTTAAAATTTGGCGAGGAATCAGTAAGGAAGCGAATAATGAAGCCATTAGGGTTATGCGATTATCTCCAAAATGGAAGCCAGTCGCCTATGATGGCCAAGCCCATGTTTCGGGATATACTGTCCCGATTATGTTTCCTAAATGATTAGGCTGGTTCTATCCAATTCCCATCCTCACGAATGATATTGATCAGCTCATCCAGCGCATTAGCCGAAGCAATGTTTTTCTTAACAGCTTCTTTACCGCGGTAAAGTGTTACCTTATCGGTTCCGGAGCCAACGTATCCGTAATCCGCGTCTGCCATCTCACCGGGACCATTTACGATGCAGCCCATGATACCAATTTTAAGGCCTTTGAGATGACTCGTTCTGCTGCGGATCATTTGCGTGGTCACCATCAGGTCGAACAAAGTACGCCCGCAGCTTGGGCACGAGATATATTCAGTTTTGGATATGCGTGACCGGGTTGCTTGTAAAATGCCGAAGGCAGTAGAGGTAATTACTTTTGTTTCTATTCCCGGTGCATCAATCCAGATGCCATCGCCGAATCCATCTGTCAGCAGAGCGCCCAAGTCGGTAGCAGCGTAGAGCTGCAAATTAGTTGTACGTTCTACGTCCGACGTTATACGTGAATCTGTTTCTGACATCTGACTTGCGACTTCTGAACTCAAATCATAGCTCCGCTTAATAATCACAGGCATATCCAAACGCAACTCTTCCATTTTAAAGAAGAAGGTGCGCTGATCAGCCATGCCATGCAGTTCGTCCGTTTCCAGGACAAATACCAGGCTCTTATCCATCGGGAGCATGCCAAAATTATCAGATTCCACATCCGATGCTTTTACGTGCACCAGGTTTAACGCTGAAGACCTGTCCTCCGCCGCAATATATTCCTGCAAACTAAATACCGGGTGGCAATTAGTTTTACTGGCTAGTTTCTGCCAGGTATTGTAATTGTAAAGCTGTTTCAGATTACCAGGGAAAGTAAATGATGGCAGTTGATCGGCCAAATAAACGAAGTCGACAGACTGCTCACCCATCGAATACTTATCCAGCAAAGGCGAGTAGATATACCCTGCGTCATTCAATACCGATGGATCTTTCAAATTAGCACGCGACAGATCAACCACAATCCTGGGCACCATATGGCCGCCGATGAAAGCGTTAGCCTCATATGTTTCGCGTTTCTTATAAGAATAAGGATCATGAGTAGGTGAAAGGTTAAAGGTCAAAGGTGAAAGGTCTTTTTCATCCAGCCCGTCACCTTTCGCCTTTTGCCTTTCGCCTTTCGCCCTTCGGACGTAGCGTTCAACCAGGGCAATGGCCACCGGCGCTTCTGCTTCTGGTTCTTCGGTTAAGGAAACGCGTACGGTATCGCCCAGGCCATCCTCCAATAAAGCGCCTATACCAACTGCTGATTTAATGCGACCGTCTTCCCCATCACCGGCTTCGGTGACACCGAGGTGCAGCGGGTAGTTCATACCTTCTGATACCATCGTCTCCACGAGTAAACGATAAGCTTGCACCATCACCTGCGGGTTGCTGGATTTCATGGAGATCACCAGCTCATAGTAATTGAGCATTTCGCAGATGCGCATAAACTCCATCGCCGACTCCACCATCCCTTGAGGCGTATCGCCATAGCGGCTCATGATACGGTCGCTCAATGAACCATGGTTGGTGCCGATGCGCATAGCCGTTCCATATTCCTTGCACACTTTTACAAGCGGTGAAAACTTTTGGTAGATGCGTTCCAGTTCGGCCTGGTACTCGGCATCGGTATAATCTATCTGGTCGAAGCGTTTCTTGTCGGCATAATTTCCGGGGTTCACGCGAACTTTCTCCACAATGCGCGCAGCTACTTCGGCAGCATTTGGCGTAAAGTGGATATCAGCTACTAGCGGCGTAGTATAACCGCGGCTGCGCAATTGCTTTTTAATCTCGGCGAGGTTTTGAGCCTCCTTGATACTAGGTGCCGTAATAC
>Ga0068856_100002710_pt1 | contig 18156 bp, 17 predicted proteins | sample KBSCornC62_FD_66595 | JGI IMG/M metagenome (GOLD analysis project Ga0068856, IMG submission 66595) | Corn rhizosphere microbial communities from Kellogg Biological Station, Michigan, USA - KBS Corn C6-2 | ecosystem: Host-associated > Plants > Roots > Rhizosphere > Soil ...
CTGATCCCCGTCACGCTGGCCAATGCGCCGGGCGAGTCCTTCCGCGTCGAACAGGTGAACGAAGATGCAGCCGCTCTCCGCCGCCGACTGCTTTCGCAAGCTGCCACCGGAGCAGCAGCAAGCGGAACTGTCGGCACTCAGCACTGAGGCGCAAGCCGCCCTCCTGCACGACTGGCAGTTTTGGGCTCGTCCCGACCAGATTGCCCCGGAGTGGCTGTGGCGGGTCTGGCTGATCCTGGCCGGCCGTGGCTGGGGCAAGACCCGCTGTGGCGCCGAGTGGGTGCGCGGACTGGCCACGCGCTTCCCGGGATGCCGGATCGCCTTGGTGGGGCTGACCGCCGCCGATGCCCGTGACGTGATCGTGGAAGGCGAGAGCGGTATCCTGTCGGTGCATCCCGAGCGCGACCGTCCGCTGTACGAGCCGTCCAAGCGCCGCATCACCTGGGCTAATGGCTCGATCGCCACCTGCTACAACGCGAGCGAACCGGACCAGTTGCGCGGGCCCCAGCACCATTTCGCGTGGGTGGACGAGCTGGCCAAATTCCCGGCTGCGCAAGATTTGTGGGACCAGTTGATATTCGGCCTGCGGCTCGGGACGCATCCGCAAGTGATGGTGACCACAACCCCGCGCCCACTGCCAATCATCCGGGCAATGCTGGCGGACAAGACCACCCATGTGACGCGCGGCAAGACGCTGGACAACGTATCCAACCTTGCGCCGGGGTCGGTGCAAGCCATGATCGACCGCTATGCCGGAACGCGGCTCGGGCGGCAGGAACTGGACGGGGAAATGCTGGACGACGTACCGGGCGCGCTGTGGACGCGAGCGATACTTGACACGGGCCGGGTGGCGGAGGCGCCAGAGATGGCGCGGGTGGTCGTTGCAATCGATCCATCTGGCACCAGCGGCGATGATGAGGGCGACGACGTGGGGATCATTATCGCGGGTCGTGGCGTCGACGGCCGCGGCTACGTGATCGCCGACCTCACCTGCAAGCTCTCCCCCGATGGTTGGGCGCGGCGGGCAATCACCGCCTACCACCAGCACCAGGCCGACCGCATCGTCGCCGAGCGCAACTTTGGCGGCGCGATGGTGCAGGCGGTGATCCGTGCGGCCGATCGGTCGGTGCCGTACAAGGAGGTTACCGCAAGCCGGGGCAAGGCTGCCCGAGCCGAGCCGGTGTCAGCACTCTACGAGCAAGGACGGGTCTCGCATCTCCCCGGGCTGGCCCAGCTTGAGGACGAGATGGTGTTGATGACCGCAAGCGGGTTTATGGGCATTGGCTCGCCGAACCGGGTGGACGCGATGGTGTGGGCCCTGTCGGAGGTGATGCTGGCCCATCAAGCGCCGAAGATGGACGACGGCCCAGTTGCCATCCCATCGATGCGCACGGCATTCCGCTAGGCACTTGCCTTTAAATTTCCCCGCGGCATCCATCCTATCCGATGGACGAGGCGCAGGCGAAACTTCACGAGCGGATCATCCGCCAGGTCGACGCGGTTGTTTCCGCGCAACTGCCGATCCGTGCCCTCGCCCTGCAGGCCCGCCGCTTCGTTTCCATCCCCGGCGCGCAATGGGAGGGCCCGTGGGGTGAGCAGTTCGACCATTCGATCAAGGTCGAGATCAACAAGACCGCGCGTGGTCACCGCAAGATCATCCTCGACTACCTCGCCAACCGGATCATCCCCGCCTTCCGCAACGTCGGGCAGGACGCCGACGACCACACCGCAGCCACCATTGCCGGGCTGCATCGCGCCGACAGCTACCAATTCAAGGCCCAGCAGGCGCGCGACAACGCGTTCCGGGAGGCATCGGCCGGAGGCTTCGGCGCCTATCGCCTCAAGACCGAGTGGGCGGACGAGTACGACAAGGACAGCGACGACCAGCGCATCAACCCCGGCCTGCTGATTGCCGATGCCGACCAGCGCGTGTTCTTCGATCCCAACTCGCAGCTCTACGACAAGGCCGATGCCTGGTGGTGCACGGTCCTGACCGCCCATTCGCCCGATGCCTTCGCGCGGGACTGGCCCAAGGCAGAGGTTTCCTCGTTCCAACCGGCGCTGTGGAAGCCGCATTACGAGTGGTTCAGCCCCGAGCAGATCGTCACCGCCGAGTATTACGAGAAGGAAGAGGTCGATGAAATGCTGTGGGTTTTCACCCACGGCATCACCAAGGACCAGCAGCGCTATTGGGCGAGCGAACTGGAGCCGGGCGAGAAGTCCGAACTGGAAGCGGCCGGGTACAAGGCCAAGGGCCAGCGCCGCAAGCGTTGCCGGGTGCACAAGTGGGTCGTTTCCGGCGCCGAGGTCCTCGAGGACGGCGGGTTCATCGCCGGCACCGAGATTCCGGTCGTTCCGGTCTACGGCAACCGCGAATACATCGACGGGCTGGAGCGCTTCACCGGCCATGTGCAAATGGCGATGGACCCGGCGCGGGCCTACAACGCGCAGGTCTCCAAACTGATCGAGACCGCCGCGCTCTCGCCGCGCGAAGTGCCGATCTTCGATCCTGAGCAGATCACCCCGACCATCGCCGAACTGTGGGCCGAGCAGAACATCAAGCGTCACTCCTATGCGCTGGCCAAGGCACTGCGGGACACCGACGGCAACATCGTTCAGGCCGGGCCGATCGGCAAGATCGAACCCGCGCAGGTTCCGCCGGTGTCGGCCGCACTGCTCCAGATCACCGCCGCTGACATCGCCGAGCTGACCAATGCCGATGATGGGGCTGACGAGGTGCGGGCCAACACCAGCGCCGAGGCGATGGACATCGCCGCGACCCGCGTCGATGCCAAGTCGGGGATCTACATCGACAACATGCGCCAGTCGGTGCAGCGCGAGGGCGAGATTTATCTTGCCATGGCCCGCGAGGTCTATGCCCGCGAAGGCCGCAAGGTCGACACGATGGACGATGACGGCAACGACGGCGAGGAAACGCTGGTCGAGCCGCACACCAATCCGATCACCGGCGAGTTCACCTTCCGCAACGACCTCGCCAAGGGCAAGTACAAGGTCATTGCCGACGTTACCGAGGCGACCAGCACGCTCCGGGACCGCACGGTCAGGCGGATGACCGAAGTCGCACAGGCGGCCGGGACCGTGGGCGACAACGAACTGGCGGTTGCCTGCATCACCACCGCGATCGCCAACATGGACGGCGAAGGACTGGACGACCTCAAGAACTGGAACCGGCGCCGGATGCTACAACTTGGCCTCGCCGAACCCACGCCCGAAGAAAAGCAGCAGATGCAGCAGGCGCAGCAGGGCCAGCAGCCCGATCCGCAGTCGGCCGCGCTCATGGCGCAGGCGCAGGACTTCCAGGCCGATGCCGCGCTCAAAGCCGCAAAGGCCAAGACCGAGGGGGCCAAGGCCATCCTCGCCCTGGCGCAGGCGCAAGCCGTGGGCGGCCCCGAGCGCGCCCCGACCGGGCTGCAACCACCGCCGCCGCTGCATCCGCTCGAAGTCGCGCAGAAGATCGCCGACCTCCAGAAGACGCAGGCCCAGACCGCCGACATCAAGCACGGCATGGGCATCGACCACATGAACGTCGTGCACAACGGCTACAAACTCTCGCAGGGCGCTGCTGCCTTGCACCTGAAGCGTCAACAGCAGCGCGCCGCGTGATCCCATCGGGTCCGGCCCCCGCAAGGCCGAGAATAGGGAGCGAACGATGAACTTGGACGACGACACCCCGCAAATCGAAGACCTGACGCTCGACACCCCCGAGGTGGACGAGCCGCAACCCGATGCGGCAGAAGTGGAGCAGCCCGAAGACGAGCCGGTCGGGTTCACCTTCGAGGGCGAGGAAGGCGCGGAGGAACCGGAGGCCGACGACAGCCCGGTGATCCGCAAATTGCGCGAGCGCGTCCGCGAATACGCTCGGGAAAACAAGGAACTGAAGAGCAAGATCGCGCCTTCCGCGCAGGACGATCAGATCGGCCCCGAACCGACGCTGGAATCGTGCGGCTATGACGAGGACGCGTTCAAGCAGGCGTTCAAGGACTGGACCGCCAAGCAGGGCGAGGCCGAACGCCGTGCGCGCGAAGCCGAGGAAGCCCAGCGCAAGCGCCAGGAGGAATGGGCCAACCGCGTGGCGACCTTCGAGACCAAGGCGAACGAGATCGTCCCCAACTTCACCACCGTCGCGCAGACCGTGGCCGATCACTTCGGCGACGATGAGGCCGGGAACTACGCCAAGGCGATCCTGATCTACGCCGACGACCCGCGCCTGATCGCCGCCCTCAACGCCAGCCCGACCAAGCTCGCCGAACTGGTGGCGATGAAGAACGATCCGACCGCGCTCGCGATTGCCGTGGGCGAACTGAAAGGGAAAATCAAGCCGATGGCCCGTCGTCAGCCCCCCGCCCCGGAAAGCATCACCAAGGGCTCGGCCCCGGTCGCCGCGTCGGTCGACAAGGAACTCGAGCGGCTCGAAAAGGAAGCCGATCGCAGCGGCGACCGCTCGGCCGTGATCGCCTACCGGCGCAAGCTCAGGCAGAACGCGGCTTGATTTTAAATCTGCCCACGTAATACCGGGCGCAACGCCATCCATCAGCGACCTCCGGCTGTGACGGGAGAGACACGGCGTGATCGGGCTTTCGGGCCCCTCACTTGTCTCTCCCTCCAGTTTTGCAGGTCAAATCATGGCAAATTCATTCAACAAGGAAGAAATCGTTGCCTTCGAACAGGTGTTCGAAGCCTTCGCCGACAACCTCGTCATCTCCAAGCTGTTCAACAAGTACAGCCTCCCCGACCAGCTCGCCGAGCGCACCGGCAATACCGTGTGGCGGCCGATGCCGTACATCGCGCAGAGCTACACCGGGCTCGACCAGTCGGCCAACTTCGGCCGCAACTACACCCAGCTTTCGGTCCCGACCACGCTCGGCTACTCGCACTCGGTTCCGCTGGTCCTCAGCGCCACCGAACTGCGTGACCAGCTCCAGGAAAAGCGCCTCGGTCAGGCCGCGCTGCAGCGCCTTGCCTCCGACATCAACGTCGACTGCTCGAACCTCGCCGCCCTCACCGGCACGGTGTTCGTGAAGCGCTCGGGTGCTGCCACGGGCTTCGATGACGTGGCCGCCTGCGACGACGCGTTCAACCGCCAAGGCATCCCGATGGACGGGCGCAAGCTGCTGCTCTCGACCGCTAACTACAACGCGATGGCCAGCAACCTTGCCACCTCGACGCGCTCGTTCGGCAACGACATCTCCGACCCGGCGCTGCGCAAGGCCTATGTCGGCCCGGTGGCCGGCTTCGAGACCTACAAGCTCGACTACGCCTACCGCAAGACGCTGGCCGGTGGTTCGGGCATCACGCTCAACGCCGCCAACCAGTACTACGTCCCCAAGGCGACCTCGACCGCGACCACGGGCGAGATCAGCAACGTTGACAACCGCTACCAGACCATAACCGTCAACTCGACCACCAACGTCGCGGCGGGCGATGCCTTCACCCTGGCGGGCGTCAACGAAGTCCACCACATCACCAAGACCGACACCGGCTCGAGCAAGACCTTCCGCGTCGTCTCGGTGCCGTCCTCGACCACGCTGGTGATCAGCCCGCCGATCATTTCGAACGGCGGCGGTTCGGACCCGGAAATTCAGTACAAGAACTGTTCGGCCACCCCGGCGAGCAACGCTGCACTGACCTTCCTCAACACCGCAACCGGCGCGGTCAACCCGTTCTGGCAGGACGACGCCTTCGAGATCATGCCCGGCAACTACCGCCCGGCCGAAGACGCCGGCCTCGCCGTCATGCGGGCCACCACCGACAACGGCATCACGGTGACCATGGCGCGGCAGGGCGCGATCGGCGACCTCAGCACCAAGTATCGTTGGGACGTCTGGTACGGCCTGGTGAACAAGCAGCCGGAAATGACCGGCCTGATGATGTTCTCGCAGCCGTAAAACTGAGGGGGCGGGTAGCAATACCCGCCCCGGTTCTTGCGCTTTCATAAGGATTTCAGGATATGGCTTCCACGACCATCCAGCCCTATCAGTCGGCGACCATCACGCTCACCGCTGGTCAGGCAATCGCTACCTACGGTGTTCAGCCGTATTTCGTTTACAGCGTCCCCACCTTCGCCAACTACCCGACGGTGCTCAACACGCTGGTCTACAACGGTTCGGGGCTCAACACGACTTCGACCTACGCCAACGGCACGACGATCATTCTGCAGGCCGGTGGTTCGCCGCTGACCTACAACGTCGGCACTGGCCCGGTGATCTACGAGCGGCTTACCAACACGCAGACCGTTGGCACCCTCAACGCCACCGGCACCCTGACGGCCGCGCTGATGCTGGGCGGGATCGTCACCTCGACCACGGCTGCGGCGGTGACCGCGACCACCGACACGGCGGCGCTGATCGATGCGGCGGGCACGATGGCGGTGGGCGACAGCTTCGAGTTCACGGCTGTGAACACGGGCGGCGCGAACGCCTTCACGCTGTCCGGGGGCACGGGCGTGACGCTGGTTGGTGCTGCCGGCGTGGCGGCTTCGACCTCGGGCACGTTCCGCGTGGTCAAGACGGCGGCAACCCCGACCTTCTCGATCTATCGCAAGTAATGACCTGACCGGGTGGGCGTTTGGAAGCGCCTGCCCGGTCAACCAAGGATCTAAGCCCATGCCGAGTTCCACCGTTCAAGCCAACCAGAGCGCAATCGTGACGGTGCCGGCGGGCAGCAAGATCACGACCTATTCGGCGGCGCGCTATGCCGTCTTCGATGCCAAGACGTACAGCAATGCGCCGCCGCAGATGGTAAATTCGTTCAACAACACGGGCGGCTACACCTCATCGTCATACAACGCCGCCGGGACGGTGAGCATTTTTGCGGGCGCGCAGGCCGTGCTCTATGCCGTGGGAACCTCGCCGGTCATTGTCGAGCGCTCGAATGTCCAGGCCTCGGCCAACTCCCTCAACGCCACCGGGACGCTCACTGCCGCCCTGATCCTTTCCGGCATCGTCACCAGCACCACCGCCGCGGCAGTCACGGCCACGCTCGACACCGGCACGACCGTCGATGCCGCCCACCCGATCGACATCGGCGACGGCTTCCAGTGGTCGGCGATCAACACCGGCTCGAACGCGTTCACCGTCACCGCCGCGACGGGCCACACCGTCGTCGGAGCGGGTGCGGTCGCTGCCGGCACCTCGGGGCGGTTCATGACCGTCAAGAGCGCCGCCGCCACCTTCGTCACTTACCGTCTCAGCTAGGAGTAGCCCCGTGGAATTTCCGCTCATGCTTTACAAACCGGGTTCGATGTTCCGCTGGGACGGCGAGGACTTCGACTACGTGATCGTCAACGACCAGGACGAGGCCGACATCGCGCTGGCCGATGGCTGGGTGGCCCACAAGCCGACTGCCGAGGAAGAAGCGGCGGTGATTGCAAAGGAGCCTGCGCGCAGTGCTCGGAAACCGAAGGAAGCATAGGATGAGCTTCAACACCCGCCCGATCTCGCTGACCTACGCGACGAAGGTGGAGGTGACCGTCGCCAACTCGGCGGGCACCTCGCAGCTGCTCGGTCAGCTCTCCGGCCCCATCCAGGTGCGGATCGTCAACAACGACACGGTGCGCGTGGCATTCCGGGCCGGTACGCAGGCCTTTGCCAACGCGATCACCCTGTCGAACAGCCCGACGTTCCCGGGCGGCGCGACCGAGATCATCACGATCCACCCGAACCCCGACAACACCCCGGTTTACTGGAACATTTTCGGCGACACCGCGCCGGGCGGCAAGGCTTTCGAAGTGACGATCTGCTCGGGCATCTGACGTGCTCAACCCCTATCCCTCGACTGCAACCAAGGCCGATCTGCTCGACCTCGTGTTCGAGGAGTGCGGGCGCGCCGGCTACGAATTCGACCGTTCCCCGGGCGAGGATGTCTCGGCCCTGCGGCGGATCGAGGCGCTGCTGGCCGAGTGGCAGGCGCAGGGCCTGAACTTGGGCTACAATTTCCCCGCAACCTTCGGGCGGAGCTCGACGGCCGAGGCCACGGGCATCCCCGACGCCGCGATGTCCACCGTTGCTGCATGGGGCGCATTCCGCATTGCCCCGGGCATGGGCAAGACCGTCTCGGCCGAGACCCGCAAGGCGATGAACGACGGCCTCGCGTTCCTGCGCGCCGAGACTGCGGCCATTCCCGAGATGCTGCTCCCGCGCACCACGGGCCGGGGCATTGGTTCGAGCCCATGGGCGCCTTGGCGGCCGTTCGAAACCGATACGTGGAGCGACACGATCACGCTCGCCGATGCCACGGTTGCCGATGCCTCCTGTGCTGTCGGCAACGATTACGCCTGCGCAGTGGAATGGACGCAGGGCGCGGTCCTCAGCCTCAAGACGGCGGCCGGGTTCACCCTCGTCAATGGCCTCCTGACCGCCACCGGGCTCACGGCGGGGGTCTATAACCCGGTGCTGCGCCAGACCTTCCCCGGCGCGACCAACAGCCCGCTGGACACCACGCTCATCATCGTGGTGAGCTGACATGGTTGCGCTCCCGATCCTCTCCGGGATCTACACCGATGAGAGCGCCGACTGGCGCGGGGCCATGCCGGTCAACAAAGAGCCCATCATGGGCGACAACGGCATCGCCCAAGGCTATCTCGGGCAGATTCACGGCCTCACCGCGCAGGCCTCGGGCTACGGCGCCAGTCGCGGCGCGATCAACTGGAACGGCACCTGCTACCGGGTGATGGGCTCGCGGCTCGTCAGCGTGGCGCAGGACGGCACCGTGACCGTGCTTGGCGATGTGGTCGACGACGGCAACCCGGTGTCGATGGACTATTCGTTCGATCGGCTCGCGATCACCAGCGCGGGCAACCTGTTCTACTGGAGCGGCGCAGCGCTGACCCGCGTGTCTGACCCGGACCTCGGCATCGTGTTCGACGTGCTGTTCGTGGATGGCCGGTTCATGATGACCGATGGCACCTATCTGGTGCTCACCGACCTCACCGACCCGATGAGCATCAGCCCGCTCAACTACGGCTCGGCCGAGACCGACCCCGACCCGATCAACGCGATCTGCAAGGTCCGCGGCGAAGTCTATGCGCTCGGGCGCTACACCATCCAGAATTTCCGCGACAGCGGCGGCGCGGGCTTCCCGTTCGTCAACAATCCGCCGGGGTTCATTCCGCGCGGGATCGTCGGGCGCAAGGCATGGTCCTATTTCCTCGAGACCTTCGCCTTTCTCGGTTCCTCGCGCACCGAACGCCCCTCGGTCTATATCGCCGGCGCCGGGGAATCGCGCTCGATCTCGACGCAGGAAGTCGACAAGCTGCTCGCCGCACTGACCGATGCCCAACTGGCCACCGTGGTCATGGAGCAGCGCAACGACCAGAACGAGCAGCGGCTGTACATGCACCTGCCCGACCGGACGCTGGTCTATCTCAACCAGGCATCGATCGCGGCCGGACAGCCGGTGTGGATCACCCTGCGCGGCGGTGACAGCCTCGACCAGGCCTATACCGCGCGGCATCTGGTGCCCTGCTACGGCAAGTGGCTGGCGGCTTCGACCGATGGCAAGATCGGCTACATCGACGAGAGCGCCTCGGGCTTCTGGGGCGGCCTGTCGTCGTGGCAGTTCCAGACCAACTTCGTCTACAACGGCGCGCGCGGCGGGATCATCCACCGGATCGAGCTCATCGGCCTCCCGGGTCGGGCAGCACTCGGTGATCAGCCCTATGTCTACCTCTCGTTCTCGGCTGACGGGGAATCGTGGGGGCAGGAGTTCCGCATCTCGGCGGGTAAGTTCGGCGAGCGCAACAAGCGCCTCGTGTGGTGGCCGAACAAGCGGTTTTCGAACTACATCGCGGTGCGCCTGCGCGGCCAGGGCGACAACCACATCAGTTTCACCCGGCTTGAGGCCGAGATCGAGCCGCTCGCGGCATGAAACTCAACGGATCCACTCTGCCCCGCGCGGAACTGGCCCAGTTCCTGCCCACCCCGCGCGCCGTTGCGACGTTCGATGATATCCAGACCGACGTCGCCGACATGGGCGATGGCGTCACCAACGCTTCGTTCCTCGTGGTCGGGCCGGAACCGTCGCTCGGGGCGGAACGGGTGCTGGCGCCGGCTGTTGGCGACCTCTCGGGCATCGATGGGGGCGCCAACGGCTTCTATACCCTCGGGCTCGCCAATACAGCGGTCGCAGCCGGAAATTATGGCGATGCCACGCACGTCGCAGCGCTCACCGTCGATGCCAAGGGCCGACTGACGGCCGCGGCATCAACAGCAATCACCGGGATATTCCTCACCGGGCGCGCCACCCCGATCGCTGGGTCCAAGATGGCGATCCGCTGGCTGCGGGACAACGCGACCTATCCGCTGGAGGATGAGGCAGGCATCTGGTCGGGTGCTGTGGTCACCGACCACGGCATCAGCGCGAACTTCACCAACACCGATGGCGGCGCCAATGCGCCGTGCCCGGGCTTCATGGTTCTGGCCAACAATTCAGGCTCGCCGTCCGATGTCGTGGGCGGCCTGTTCGATTCCGTCGCGCGGGCCAACAACACGACGGTGTTCGGGGCCAACATCATCGCGCGCGGCACCGGCAAGAGCGGGTGCAAGTTCGTTGGGCTGGAGATCGATGTTGAGCCGGCGGCGGGGGATACAGCGCTCAGTACCTCCTCGGCGGGCCTGCTGATCAACGGCTTCAGCGTGGCGATCCCCGGCCCGGCCATGCAGACCGGCGCGCTAGGTGGGGGCAGCTTCGCCAACGGCATCGTGCTGGGCGGGCTGGCCACCACGGCGGCGGGGGTTTCGCTCGAAAGCACGAGCAGCGCCGACAGCCTGGTCAACTCGGGCGTCGGCACCTTCACCACGGCAGCGATCAAACTGGGTTCCGGGTTGGCGCGCGGCATCAAGTGGGTCAGCGGCTCCAGTCTCTATTTCGACGGCACCAATCAGCGGCTGACGGTCCCTAGCGGCGGCAATTTCATCATCCGCGATCACACTGATGCAACGTCGCTGGCGACATTTGACGACTTCGGCAACGTCACATTGGCTGGCACCGTGGCGTTCCCCATCGGGCTCTCGTCCACCACGGCCACGGCGGGCGCGCAGACCCTGCCCGCCAATCCCGTCGGGTTCCTGACCATCACCATCGGCGGCACCAACCGCAAGATCCCCTACTACGCGACGTGAGGCTGACATGACCCTCGACAAGGAAGAACACCGCCAGTTTCTCCTGAACGCGCTTCATTCTGCTCAGGTGCAGGGACGCCTCGCGGAATTGCGCCCGTTCGTCGCCCTGGCGGATGAAGTCGAGGCAGCGCTGGCGAAGGCGGAGGTCGCTGAACCGTCCGCGTGATTTTGCGGTTCGGGCCGCGCTTGCGCTTGATTATAAAAATCAGCGCCATACCGTCCCAGCCTATCGGCAGTTAGCGGTTGCGCCGGACCATCGAAGCAAAGGGCTTCTGGTGCCGGCCATTCTTTCCCTCACGCGCGATGCAGCCCGCGTCAACGCGGTGATCAATCACCCCGATGTGCGGCCCTATGTCGGCGCGCCGGAAGCGGGCTATCTCGACATTTCCCGGCGGATGGCCGAGCCGGAAAACCTGTTCCCGTTCGGCGAACATGGCGGCTTCGCGCTGATCTGGACCGCGCCCGCCGAACACGAGGTGCATACCTACATCCTCCCCAGCGGCCGGGGCAAATGGGCCCGCCAGGCAGCGGCCGAGATGATCTCGCTGGCCGCGCAGCACGGCACCGAACGGCTGTGGACGCAGATTGAGCCCGAGATGCGCAACGTCCGCAATTTCGCGGTGAGCATGGGCATGGTCCCGACCGGGGAAACGCTCGTCACGCTCGGCGAACCGCACCTTGTTTATGAAATGGGCACCTGCTGATGCCTGTCGCGGGTGCAATCATCGGCGGCGTGGCTTCGCTTGCGGGCGGCGCCATTGCAGCGGGAGGCGCGAAATCCGCCGCCAATGCACAGGCCGCCTCGGCCGCGCAGGGGCTGGCCGAACAGCAGCGCGAATTCAACATCAACCAGCAGAACTACGCGCCGTGGCTGGCGGCGGGCAAGAGTGCGCTTCAGCAGCAGCTCGACCTGCTCGGCCTCGGTGGCGGCCCCTCAACCGGCAACTGGACCGCCTATCTCCAGCAGAACCCCGACGTGCAGGCTGGCTGGGAGGCGATGTCGCCGGCCGACAAGCAGCAGTTCCCGACGCCGGAAGCCTACGCGCAGTGGCATTATCAGAACTACGGTCAGAACGAGGGGCGCACGGCTCCCGGACTGCAGAGCGCCGGACAGGTGCAGCAAGGCGCGATCGACCAGTTGCAGGCCTCGCCGCTCTACCAGTCGCTGTTCCGCAACGGCCGCGATGCGATCCTCAACTCGGCGGCGGCAACCGGCGGCCTGCGCGGCGGCAATACGGCATCAAGCCTCGCCAACTTCGGCGCGGATACCCTGTCGCAGGTGATCCAGAACCAGCTGGCCAACCTCGGCGGCATCTCCAACACCGGCAACGCCAGCGCGGGCAATCTTGGAAGCCTGAACGGACAGACCGCCAATGCGATGGGCAATCTCTACGCCCAGCAGGGATCGGCGCAGGCGGGCGGCATCCTCGGCTCGACCGGGATCTGGAACAATGCCTTCAACGGCGTCGGCAAGGCCCTTGGCGGCCTGTTCAACCGCCCCGCGCCACTCGGGTCGAATGGCTTCGTCACGCCATCGCCTGACTTTGTCGCAGGCGTCGGCCAGACCATGAACCAGAACGGCAGCATCTTCTAATGGCCGAAGACTTTCTCTCGGTGATGAAGGTCCTGCCCGACCCGGTGGGTTCGTTCATGCAGGGCCAGCAGCAGTCGGCTGATCTCGCCGCCACGCAGTCGAATACGCAGGTTCAGCAGTACCAGTTGCAGCAGGCCCAGCAGCAGCAACAGGCGCAGGTCCAGCAGCAGGCCGCCTACCAGCAGGCGGTCGGCCAGTTCATCCAGAAGCCGACCGCCGAGGGCGCGGCCAACCTCGCGCTCCAGTTCCCCAACCAGCAGAAGGCGATCACCGACGCGTGGAACATGCGCGATGCGGCAGTCAATAACGCCGATCGCCAGCAGCTCGCCAACGTCTATTCGCTGCTCAACAACGGCTACACCGACCAGGCGCAGAAGCTGCTCGAGGCGCGCCAGTTGGCTGACCAGCAGGCAGGTAAATCCGAGCCGATGGTCGATATGCTGTTGCAGACGATCAAGACCAACCCCGACCACGCCAAGGGGGTGGCCGCCTATGCGCTGGCCTCGATCCCGGGCGGCGAGGACTTCGCCAAGGTGCTCGACAAGGTGGGCGACGGGCAGGCGCAGACCCACGTCATCAACGAAGGCGGCGCGCTGGTCGATGATAGCGGCAAGGTGCTGTACCAGGCAGGCAAGAGCCCGAAGTACCAGACCGTCAAGAACGCCGACGGCTCGGAAAGCGTAATTGCGCTACCTGAGGGCACCGCCGCCCCCGGTGTAACCAGCGCCAGCCCCGGGGCCCCTTCCGGCCAGCGTTACTCTGGTGGCTGGACCCCACGCGCCCGCAACGGCGGCGACAATCCCGACAATGTCGTCGACAACAAGATCACGGGGGCCGCGCGGTTTCTGGGTGTAGACCCGACCGCAGACATTTCCGGCCTCTCGCCCGCCAAGATCGCGCAGGCGATGACGCTCTCCGAGGGCGGCGCGGGGTCGTTGGCTGACCGCAACAACAATCCCGGAAACCTCCGCAACCCGGATGGCTCCTACAAGTCGTTTCCCTCAAAGCAGGCCGGTCTCGCCGCTGCCGCAGCGCTGGTCGCGCGCAAGCTCAAGTCTGGGCAGACGACGGTCCAAAGCCTAATCGAAGGATTGCCGGTTGGTGGTGCGACCGCCCAGCTTTCGGGTTCCGATGGCGGGCTCCCCGCTGGCCCCACGGGGAATGTCGTCTTTACGTCGAAAGGAGGTGATCTGGTTTCTGCTCCGGGGGATACGACCAAGACCGGAGACGCCTACCTCGCGACGATCCCCAGCGACCTTGCCAATCGGGCGCGGGCATTGCTTCAAGGTCGGACGCCGTATCCCTCGCAGGCTGCCTTGCGCTCGCCGCAGATGCAGCAACTGCTCGCCGCCGCGCAGCAGGCCGACCCCTCGTTCGATGCGGCGACGTGGTTCCGGCGCAAGAAGACCGCGACCGACTATTCGCCGGGCGGCGTGATCGGCCAGACCCTGACCAGCGGTAAGACGGTGATCAACCACCTCTACGAGCTTGCCAAGGAGTCCGAAGCACTGGGCGGAGCCGATGGGTTCGCCTCGTCGTGGATCAATAGCGCAGTCAATGCCGGTCGGCGCGTCAACAGTAACGTCGACCTTGCCAAGTACAACCAGGCGCGCACCCTCGTCGCCCCCGAACTGGCCAAGTTCCTGACCGGCAAGGCTCCGGCCGAGGGCGAGATCAACCGCCATTATGACGCGCTCGATCCCAACCAGGGCCCGGCAGCGCGCAAGGCCCGCATCGCCGAGTCCATCGCGCTCATCGCCGGCAGGTTTGGCCCGCTGGTACAGGGCTATCAGGACGCGATGGGGCAGAATTTCGACATCGACAAGGCCGTGCCGGGTGGGGCGGTGTCGTCCAAGCTCGCCGCGCTGACCCGCTGGGCCAATGGCGGCCAACTGGAGCCCAAGCAGGGCGGACAGCAAGGCGGTGGACAGCTCCCCACCCTCACGCCTCAACAGGCCGCCAGTCTGCCTTCGGGCGCCCGGTTCAGGACGACGGACGGCCGCGTGATGGTGAAGCGATGAGCGACCCCTACGCGCAGATCGCTGCACCCGACCCGCAGGCCACACCCACGCAGGCGCCCGATCCGCAGGCGCTGGAGACCGCGCGCTCGACGGTGGAACACCTCATCAACACCGGGGCGACGAAAGATCAGGTCGTCGCCTTCATGGCGGCACATGGCCTAGCCGAACGATCTGGCATCGACGCCGCTTTAGCCGCCCGCGATCACGGCATGAAGGTGCATATCCCGGTGCGACTGGTCATGCCGGCGGCTCCCGCATCTCCCGCCGACGATCCTTACGCTCACCTTGCCGACCCTTTGCAGGAATCGAGCGATCCCGGCGCTGACCCATTGCAAGCGCACGGCCTCGGCGATGAGCTCGGCATCGGCGCGCGCGCCATTCTCAATGGGATCGGTCAGTTGCCCGACGCCGCCGCCAAGGTTGGCGACCTGCTCGATCCCTCGACCTACATCACCGGCATCCACAGCAAGACCGACTTCGGCAGCAGGGCCGCCAATGGCCTGTCTGATCTCGCAGGGTTCGCCACGCCTCAAACCGATGGGGAAAATCTCGCCTCTGCCGCGATCAGCGGGGCGACCGGGGGCTTGCTCACCGCCCCACTCGGCGGCGAGGGGGCGTTCCTGGCACTGGCCTCTACCCTCTCCGGGGCTGGTGCCGGGGGCGCATCTGAGCTCGCCCGGCAGAACGGCGCAGGGCCGATCGGGCAGTTGGCCGCCGGTATCGCCGGGGGCTTTGCTGGCCCCGCCGCCATAGGTGGCGTTGGCCGCGTGGCCGGGGCCTTCGCTCCCGAGGCCGAACGCGCGCTTTCGCCAGTCGCGCAGGCCTTCCATGACCAGAACGTCTCGGCCCTGCCTGCGGATGTGGGCGGGACTGGCACCCGCATGGCTACAGCAGCCGCGCGCACCACGCTCGGCGGGATTCCGATCCACGACGCCGCGCAGGCCTCGGTCGCAGCGGCAGGCGCAGCACGTTCCCGCGTCGCCGGGACGATCGGTACGGTGGGCGATGATCTGACTGCAGGCCAAGCCGCGCAGGCCGGAGCCAACAAGTTCCTGACCAATTCGCAGGACACTGCCGGGCGACTTTATGACGCCATTCCGATTGCGGCGAACACCTCAGCCAAGCTCGATAACACCCGCCAGGCACTGGGCCAGATCACTCGGGGAATGGAATCGAACCCCGAGCTATCGCAGCTGTGGGCCGAGTTCCCCCGACTTCGGGCTAGCCTTGAAGCGATCACACCGGCCGAAACCGCCGCATCACGTGCAGCCGACCTCACCGAAGCGCAGGCCAGCCTTGCGCGCGCCCAGCAGCAGGCGGCGCTCACACCCACGCCGCAAACCCAATCGGCCCTCGCAGATGCACGGCAGGCCTATGATGCGCAGGTCGCCCGGCAGCAGGAGCGGCTTCAGGATGGTTCGGTATCGTGGAATGACCTGAAGCGCCTGCGTTCGACCGTGGGTGAAATTATCGGAAAGCCCGGGATCGCATCCGAGGGCCATGTCGATGCAGCTATGCGTGACCTCTACGGCGCGCTGTCGCAGGACATGCAGGCGACCGCGCAAGCGGAAGGCCCGCAAGCTGCCGCGGCATTCAATCGTGCCAATACCTACTGGCGGGCCCGTCAGCAGCGCATTGATGATGTGATCACCCCGATCCTCGGCAAGGACGGCAACGCCACCCCGGAAAGCGCCTTTCGCACGATCCAGTCATGGGCAGGCAACAAGGGCTCGTTCATCCGCACTGCGCAGGCGCTGCGTTCGCTCCCAGAAGAGGAAGCCAACGCCGTGCGCGCCTCGATCTTTGACCGGCTCGGCAATGCCCCGGCAGGCCAGCAGGGCGCGGCGGGGGACGTGTTCTCGCCGTCGAGCTTCCTGACCCAGTGGAACCGCTTGCCCGACAAGGCGAAGTCGGTCCTGTTCCCGGGGGCGCAGTATCAGAAGGACATCAGCGATCTTGTGACCATCGCCGACGCGCAAAAGGCGGCGGGCAAGTTCGCGAATACCTCCGGCACAGCACTGGCGATGCACATGGCTCCGGGCGCCGGCGCGCTGGCGGTGTTCTTCCACGATCCGATCACCGGCCTTGCCAGCATCGGCGGGCAGTTGGCGGCGGGCAAGTTGCTGTCGTCGCCAAAGTTCGCCCGCTGGCTCGCCTCCTCGGTCAAGAAGCCCAACGCCGCCGCGCAACTTGCCCACGTCGATCGCCTGACCGGCCTCGCCGCATCGCAGCCAGCCATCGCGAACGACGTGCTGAACCTGCAATCGCGTCTGCGCGAGGCCTTCGCGCAGTCACCCCAACCGCTCGCCGCGCAGCCGCAGGAGCAGGGCCAATGACCTACATCCACCGCCCGGTCAGCACGAACACAAACGCAGGCGTGAACCACCACACCAGCGCAGCCAACGCCGCGACCTTCAGCTTTTTCCGCATGGGGCAACAGTAAATGACCGCCTACCCAACCGCAAACCCGTTTTTCAACCTGACCGACGCGCAGGGCAAGCCGGTGACCGGTGGCCGTGTCTACATCGGCGTCTCGGGGCAGGACCCGGAAACGCATCCCCAGGCGGTCTATTGGGACGCCGCGCAGACGCAGCCGGCCTCGCAGCCGCTGGCGATCAACGGCGGCTACATCGTCAACGGCGCGAGTCCGGCCACACCCTACACCGCCTCGACCTATTCGGTGCGGGCCTACGACGCGCTCGGCAACATGATCTTCTACCTCGCCAGCGTCACCACGATCACCCCGCCGGTGGTCTCGACCGCCTTCACCTCACCGGTCAGCGTTACGGGTACTTTCGCGCTCGACAACCTCGGCAGTGTCAGCCCGGCCAACGGCTCGTACATCGGCGTTGGCGGCAACTCGCTGTCGTTCCAGACCCGCGTCTCGAACCCGGCGGGCGGCGCGGATACCGACAACCAACGCGCGTCGGCCCTGATCGCGGCGACCACCAGCGACGACGGCAACAGCGAAGAGCAGACGCTGTGCCTGCTCACGACGATCCAGACCGGCTACCGCACCACCTGGGCACCGACGACCGCCTACACCACCGGCACCAACGTCGCGAACGGCACCAACGTCTACCGCTGCATCACTGCGGGCACCTCGGCGGGCTCAGGTGGCCCGACCGGCAAGGGCTCTGGGATTGTCGACGGCACCTGCGTGTGGACGTGGATCAATGACGACATGATCGACAGCAAGGTCGGTCTCTACAACGAGGTCGACGTGAAGCCCGGCGCGGGCAAGAGCTGGGGGCAAGCGCACAACGTCCAGGTCGAAAGCGGGGTGCTCGCGCAGTTCGTCTACAACACCGAACTGGACCTGACCAACAACTGCGGAACCGACAGCACGTCGGGCAACAAGGTCAAGAACAACCTCGCGCTCTATTGCAACGGGCTGAACACC
>Ga0068856_100002714_pt1 | contig 18141 bp, 18 predicted proteins | sample KBSCornC62_FD_66595 | JGI IMG/M metagenome (GOLD analysis project Ga0068856, IMG submission 66595) | Corn rhizosphere microbial communities from Kellogg Biological Station, Michigan, USA - KBS Corn C6-2 | ecosystem: Host-associated > Plants > Roots > Rhizosphere > Soil ...
GCCCATTTCGACTCGGCCGGGACATTCACCGGGCTTCGCGTTGAGCGACGGCCTTGCCGCTCCTCTCCTTTCGCGCGCAGATTCACGCATCCTCCCCTCCCTCCACCATCCGAGGATCTCGATGCGTCTCCGCCCCGCGATGCTGCTGGCCGTGACGGTCTCGCTGTCTGATGCGAGTCTCATGTCCCGGCCTGCGCCTCCCGTGCTCGTTCCGAACGACAACACAAAGCCCGCCGGAAAGACGCGCGACGGCGTCACGACCATCGAGCTCGACGCCGTGCCCGTGACCTGGCATCTCCAGGGCGGTGCCTCGTCGATCAAGTTCACGGATGCATTCGCCGAGCGCGGCAAATCGCCGACGATGCCCGGTCCGCTCGTCCGGGTCAGCGCTGGTGCGACCGTCCATTTCAATGTCCGCAACAGTCTCGCGCGGCCGCTCACATTTTATGTGCCGACGTCGGCGACGACGGAGGACTCCATCGTCGTGTCACCCGGAGCTACCGGCGAGGTAACCACACGCGCCTCTCGCGCCGGCAACTTCTTTTATCGGGCCACCGACGGCACCGCGGCGAGCACCAAGCTCCACATCGCCGGGGCGCTCGCCGGTGCCTTTATCGTCGACACGACAGGCGCCACCGGTAGGCCGCGCGATCGCGTCATGATGATCATGATGACCCCCGACTCGGCGCTCACTCGTGTGGCCGAGGTGGCCAACCCCATCACGGCGGGCCAGGGCGTCTTCGCCTTCACCATCAACGGCCGCTCGTGGCCGAACACGGAGCGAGCCTTTGCAACAGTCGGCGACACGCTTCGCTGGCGGGTCATCAACGCGTCGTGGGACGTGCATCCAATGCATCTCCACGGTTTCTACTTCAAGGTCGATCAGTTCGACGGACTATTTGTCAAGCGCGACGGCGATGTTACGCCCGCCGGTCCCGTCGTCACGCAGCGGATGTCGAATTTCTCCTCGATGTCCATCACGTGGGTCCCGGAACGGCCCGGAGACTGGCTCTTTCACTGTCATTTCGCGATCCATCTTCATCCGCCGTCGTACAACCCGCACGAGATCGCGGGCGATCACGCGCTCACGGGGATGACCGGACTCGTCATCGGCATCATCGTGAAGCCGCGTGGTTCGTCGCAGACGGTCGCACAGACATCCGTCCGCAAACTTCGACTGATCGCGGTGCGTGACGCGGCATTCCCCGACTCGGCGCCATCGATGCGGTTCGTCCTCGACGAGAGGGGTAAGCGCTTGGAGGCCGGTTCGCGTTTCAGCCCGACGCTCGATCTCAATCAGGGCGAGCCCGTGGCGATCACGGTTGTCAACACGCTCAAGGAAGCGACATCGGTACACTGGCATGGCATGGAGCTCGAGAGCTACAACGACGGCGTGAGTGGATGGAGCGGCACGCCGTCGCAGCTGGCACCCGCCATCGCGCCAGGCGATTCGTTCGTCGCGCGCTTCACCCCGCCGCGCGCCGGCACGTTCATGTACCACTCTCATTTCGACGACACCGGCCAGCAGCCCGCCGGATTGGTCGGCCCGATGATCGTCCGCGGCTCAAACGAGCCGCCGCGCGAAGACGATCATGAGCTTCTCATGAATGGCACGCCCGCGTCGATCCTTCGCGCCGGTCCAATCGCCGTGAATGGCCGCGTAAACCCGGATACGGTCGTCTTTCGTTCGGGTCATCCGCAACGCCTCCGCTTCATTGGACTCACGCTGGTGAACCCGAACGCGACCGTCACACTCACCGCACGCAGTGACAGTCTCTTTCGCAATTCACCGGACACGATGATCGTGCAATGGCGCCAGCTGGCGAAGGACGGCGCCAACCTGCCCGCCTCGGCCACAGGCTCGCGGCGTGCGCAACAGATCGTCAGCATCGGCGAGACGTACGATTTCCAGTACACACCGGCACGGCCTGGGAATCTCCGGATCGAGATTCGAGCCGCGGGGCCGGCCGGCGCCTTGTTGGCGCGCGTCCCGGTCAAGGTGAAGTGAGGGCTGCTCGGCTACTCGGCTTCTCGGCTATCGGCGACTAGACATCTATGGATATGCTCGTTACCGGAATCGTGATCGGCGGCATCGTCGCGCTGCTGATCGTCGCGATGCTCGTGCCGAGGTTCGCGCGCCGCATGCGCACCGAAGGAGCGTTGCAGAGTAGAGCGATCGTTCGCGGACAGATCTACGAGCAGCTCGTGCCGTATCTGCCGGGATTCCGGTTCAATCCGAAGGACGCACAGTTCCTCGGCCGGCCCGTGGACTTCGTCGTATTCGACGGGCTGGACGAGGGCGATCTGCGGCGCATCGTGTTCGTCGAAGTGAAGACTGGCGGCGCCAAGCTGACGACCCGTGAGCGGCTCGTGCGCAACGCGATTCGCGAGGGGAATGTCGAGTGGGCGGAGATTCGCGCGGACGCGAGTCTCACCCTGAGTCAGCCTCGTACGCCGGCGAGAACCTGACGGAACCACTAGTCCTCCGCGGCGGACTACTCCGCGCGCGGAGCTCTCACCACATCGACGCGACTGGCCCGGTAAGCGGTGACTGCACTGGCAGCGATTGCAACGGCCGCAAAGGCTGGCGGCGATCGGTCGAGCGGCGTAGTTCTTGGACATGGTTCGTCGCGCATTTCTCAGAGCAGTCGGACTCCTCACGCTCCAGGGACAGCTTGCAATTTCGCAGGCGGATGCGCAGTCCCTGCCGCGGCTGCATCACGTCGGCCTGAACTCGGTCGATCCAGAGAAGGCAATCGCCTGGTACCTCGCGCTCTGGCCAAGCGCAACGCGCACCACCGTGGCCGGCTACCCCGCGGTCAAGGCGGACATGCTCCTGTTGTTCAACAAAGTCGATCGACCGGCACCAGCCGCTTGGCGAAACGATCTCCATCGCGCCGAGCCGCAGAGTGCATTCTGGCACATCGGCGCGAACATCAACACCACCGATATCAAAGAACGCCTGAACGCGCTCGGCGTGTTTCACCTCCCGCTCTACGTATCGCCGGGTGACACGACGAAGTACGTGTGGCGCTCGGGTCTCGCGCCGTATGCCGGGACGCCGAACGCGGCGCAGGTCGCAGCCGCGCCGGCGGCGCCGCCGCGGGAGGGTGGATTCAGCTACGTCGTCGCTCCCGACGGCGTGTTATTCGAGCTCACCGGCGGCCCAACGACGCGCGCGTCGCTCTCACACATTCACTTTTACCATGAGCAACCACTCTGCGCGGCGAACTGGTATGTCGAGCATTTGGGGATGGAACTACCGCCGGCACGAGATTCGAGCGGCAAGGAGACGCCGCGCGCGCCGTGGAGTCCGTGCGAGGTACAATACGGCGAGGCGGGCTGGCCGTCGCTCGAGCCCATCGGCACGATTCGCCAGCCCCAAGGGAGCGTGCGGTTCGGCAACGGAACGATGTCCTGGTATCCCCGGCAGTGCCTCGGCACCCGGTGCGGGCGTGAGCAGAAGCTTGTTCCGTCGCGCGGGCAAGTCCTCGATCACGTTGCGTTCGAGGTCGACGACTTCGATGCGCTGTTCGCGAAGCTCCGCCGAAACGGAGTGAAGATCCTTGAACAGCCACATGCCTTCGGCGGCACGAGGGCATTCATGATCGAGGATCCCGATGGCCTCGCGATCGAGCTAGTCGCATCCCGCCCACCCACTCGGAGCGAACGATGAATCGTAATCGCGCTATTCGTCACAGCGTCTGTTATGCCGCGATCGCGGCGTGCTTGACATTCGCGCCGGTCCTGGCCGGCGCACAGGCCGCGCGCGACCCCGGACTTGCGCGTCTCGAAGCCGAAATTCAGCGGCTCTCGACGATCAGCGGCGGAAAGGTCGGCGTCGGCATCGTCCATCTCGAGAGCGGCCGCGAGCTATTCGTCAACCGCGACGAGCCATTTCCGATGGCGAGCACGTTCAAGGTGCCCGTCGCCGTCCAGGTGCTCACGCTCGTCGACAGCGGCAAGGTGCGCCTCGACAGCATGATCACGCTGGCGCCGAGCGATTTGCACCCCGGGAGCGGGACACTCACCCAGTTGTTCAATCAGCCGGGCGTCTCACTCTCCGTTCGCAACGTGATGGAGCTGATGTTACTCATCAGCGACAACAGCGCGGCAGACCTCATGCTTCGCACGGCCGGCCGCGCTCCCGCCGTCAACGCGCGCCTCGCCACACTCGGCGTCAAAGGCATCTCGGTGGATCGACCGACGGTCGCGCTGATCGCCGACGCTCTTGGGGTGAAGAATCTCCCGCCGGAAAACGAGTTGACGCCGCAACGTTTTCGCGAGCTGATGCGCGCCGTGACTCCCGAAGACCGCAAGGCTGCCGCGGAATCGTTCAGTCACGACCGGCGCGATACATCCACACCGGAGGGCATGGCGCGGCTGCTCGAGAAGATCTGGAAGCGACAGGCGCTGAGCAGCGCCAGCACCGACCTCCTCCTCGACATCATGCGACGCTGCCAAACGGGTCCGGAGCGCATCAAGGGTATGCTCCCGCCCGGAGTGGTGGTGATGCACAAGACCGGAACGCTCAACAACGGCATTACCGACGACGTCGGCATCATCACCCTCCCGAACGACGCCGGTCATCTGGTGCTGACCGTGTTCGTGAAAGAGGCGAAGGTGGACGAAGCCACGCAGGAGCGGACGATCGCGCAGATCGCCCGCGCCGCGTACGACTACTTCACATTCAACGTCGGCGGAAAGAGCGCGAACTGAACGCGTCTCGCTCGTCGTCGGCGCTCGTCATGGGCGCTGCGGACGAAGCTCCCAGAGGACGTTCACGATCACCCAGCGGCCGTTCCATCGCGCGAGCTGGAGGTAGTCCACCCAGTCGCTCGCGTCGACACGTGCGGTGGCGGCGCCCTCGAACACGTCGAGGATCCGGACGTCCTTGCGACGGTTCGCCACCGGCGTCGCCTTCCCGCCCCCGTTGCGTGTGCCGTTGATCAGCGTGAGCGCGCTCATGCTCGAGAAGGTGCTTCGCCCCCGGGCCGGGTCGGTGGTTACGATCCGCTTGGCGAGCTCCGGGTGCAGTGCCTTCTCCATTCGCTGAGCGTCGCCGTCGTACCACCCTTCGATGTAATTGAGGGCCGCCTCGCGTATACCGGCCGAATCTGCCGCCGATGGAGCGGATTGCGCTGGGGCGATTCGTGCGACGGCCGCAATCATCACGAGCATCGCGCCGGCGCGGCGCAGCCAGGCCAACGTCTTCATGCTCCTTCCTCGGGTTTGAGTACACACCGAACATCTCGACCCCGCCGCCGCCGGCCAAGCGTGGTGGGATCGCTCCGCCGTACGGCGGGACGAATCAGCCCGAGCGCTCGAGGAGTGCGCGAAGGCGGGCGCCGTGCGCGCGACTCGACGTGAGCCGGGCTCCATCGCGCATCGTGATGACGTACTCGCCGTGGACATGGGGTTCGACCTGCGAGACGCAGTCGACGTTGACGATCGCCGAACGGTGGACGCGTACGAAGCGCTCGGGGTCGAGCTCCCTCTCCAACGCCGTCATGGTTCGCCGAATGAGGTGGGCTCGGCCGTCCACGTGCAACCGAACGTAATTGGCGGCCGCATCGGCCCACTCGATATCGTTGGCGCGCACGAAGTACATGCGCGAACCAGTGCGAAGCAGGAAGCGGGCGGGATACCGCCGCTGGTCACTCAGCCCGGCGAGGGCCTCCTTCAGCTCGGCCGACATGTCGCTGGGCGGCCGCGCACCTCGCTCACTGATGCGAGCGCGCGCGGTGTCGAGGACGCGATCGAAGCGCGCCCGATCGAAGGGTTTGAGCAGGTAGTCGAGCGCCCGCACTTCGAAGGCCTTCACCGCATAGTCGCTAAAGGCGGTGACGAACACGATCGCCGGCGACGAATGACGCGGCTGCGTCGCCGAGTCATCGGGCGCTCCCGCATACGTGGCCTCCTCGAGCGCTGAGATGACCTCGAAGCCGTCGAGCTCCGGCATCTTCACGTCGAGAAAGACAAGATCCGGCCGCTCCCGCACGATGAGCTCCACCGCCTCGGCGCCATTGGTCGCCTCGCCCACGATCTCGTATTCCGTGCGCCCCACGAGCATCGACCGAACGCGCTGCCTGGCAAGCGGCTCATCGTCGGCAACGACGATGCGGAGAGGCGCCGCGCTCATGTCAACGCCTGTTGGCCGCGTGCGCCAGTGCGCAGCGGCAGCACCATGTTGACCTCGACCCCATCGAGCGAGCCACGCGTCATGAGCAGACTTTGATCGGAGCCGTAGAGCTGCTGAAGACGGAGCCGTGTGTTGGTCAGCCCAATGCCTTCTTCGGTTTCGTCCGGCGCGCCTGGACCGTCGTCTTCCACGGTGAGGCGGAGACTGCGGCGCGCGCGATCGGCGCCTGCCGTGATCCGAATCCGGCCCGCGCCGGCTCGACGCGCGATGCCATGCTCGATCGCGTTCTCGACGAGCGGCTGCAGAATGAAATGCGGCACGAACGCGTGGCGTGCGCCGGGATCGACGTTCAGCTCCACCTGAAGCCGGTCGTGAAAGCGCGCCTGCATGATCGCGAGATACTGCTCGAGCAACGCGAGCTCGTCGTCGAGGCGAATTTCTTGCGCGCCGGAGTGGTCGAGCGAAGCGCGCAGGAGCTCACCGAGCTGGACGACCATCCGGTCCGCTGCTTGGGGGTCGGTGTGGATGAGCGTCGAGATGCCGTTCAGTGTATTAAAGAGAAAGTGCGGTCGGAGCTGTCCCTGTAACGCCTCGAGCCGCGCTTCGGTGAGTCGTGTGCGCAACTCGGCGGCGAGCTGCTCGCGCTCCTGGAGGCGGCGCGTCACCAGGTATGCATGAACGGCCCCGATGACTGCCCAAAAGATCATCAGCTCGATAAAGAAGTTTGCCGCGAGCGCGCTCGTGAAGGCCTGACCGAGCGTCATGTTTCGTGTGCCGAAAGCGATGCGCTGCAGCGGGACGAAGAGGGCATACTTCAGCACGACGCACACGATGCTGACGGCGAGCGTGACCGGAACCGCTCGGCGCCAGTGTGCGGCGTCCAGCGGATAGCGCCGCGCCAGCCACAGGAACGCCGGCGTGAAGATGGCGCATGTGTACCAGTCGAGCATCAACCGAGGCACGAGCGAGCCCCAAGGGACGGGCGTGCCGCGCTGTGTCATGAAGAGCGCCGTCTGTGCAACCGACAGCAACCCGAGTACGGTCCAGACGACGAAAACGGTCCAGCCGAAGCGGCGGCGCATTCGCGGGAAGGTAAGCCGCGAGGAGACGACGGGTCAGCGTCGAGGGACGACTTTGCCGTGGCTGGGGACGAATGCCGTGGGTCGTCCCACGCGTAGCCTCATGCCGATCGCAATGCGCCGAGTGGATCGACCCCACTCGCTCGGCGGGCGGGCACCCACACCGCGACGAGTGCGATGACGGCGAGCAGCAGCGGCACTCCGAAGAAGACGAGCGGGTCCCGCGCCTCCACGCCGAACAACAGCGTACTCATATAGCGCGAGAGAGCGTACGCCGCGGCCACGCCGAGCACCACGCCGACCAGGGCGAGCCGCATTCCCTGCACCACGACCATCCATCGCACAGCCGACGGTTGCGCGCCGAGCGCCATGCGGACGCCGATCTCGCGCGTCCGTTGCTGAACCGCGTACGCCATCACGCCGTAGATACCGATCGCGGCGAGAACGAGCGCCGCGAGGGCAAAGGTCGTCATGAGCAGCGTGTTGAATCGCTCGCGCGACGTCGACCGCGAGACGATCTGGTCCATCGTCCGCACATCGGCCGTGGGGAGACCTGTCGCCTGGCGAATCTGCGCCTGAATCGCTTGGGCAACCTGCATCGGTGGTACACGGGTGCGAACGACCCAGGACATGGTTCCGATGCTCGCGTTCAGCTTCGTCACCGCGTCGGGGACTTGCCCCTGTGGCACGAACATCTTGGGTCCGGGATCCTGATTCAGCCCGTTGTCTCGGCTGTCCGCCACTACTCCTATGATTTCGCGGTCCGGCTCGGACGCGAACTCGCGCATGCCCCCTCGCCCGATAGCGAGGTGCTGTCCGATCGGCGTCTCGTTCTTGAAGTATTCCTTCGCCATCGACTCGTTGATGACGACGACCGGTGTCGCGCCGCCGTTGTCGAGGTACGTGAACGCACGCCCTTGGAGCACCTTGATCTTGAACACGTCGAAGTAGTCGGGTGACAAGGTCGTCCAGGCGCCGCCGCCGTGAAACGGTCCATTCTCGAGCGGTCGGCCGATGATCCGGAACCCCAAGCCGAAGCCGCCCTGCAGCGGAAGACAACACGCGGCGCTCGCCTGCTCGACGCCGGGCAGCGTCCTGATTCGCTCGGTTGCGGCGCGAATCGCCTGGTCGATCGACGCCGAGCTTTGAAAGCGCGGACCGGTGAAGGACGTCTGCATCGTCAGCACGTTGGTCGCGTCGAACCCCGGGTTCACCGACCGAATTGCCATCGACGTGCGAATGAGGAGCGCCGACGCGATCACCAGTGTCAGAGCGAGGCCAACCTCCACCACGACGAGGACCGAGCGAACGTTCAGACCACGGCCGCCACCCGACGCACCCGTCCCGTCACGGAGCGTTCCACTCAAGTCTTGTCGCGCCGCGTGGAGTGCCGGCATCACGCCGAACAAGAGACCGGTACCGACGGACACAGCGGCGGTGAAGGCGAGGAGGCGCCAATCGATTTGAACGTCGGCGCCTCCGGCGCCGACTCTCGGAAGATTCGCGGTGTTGATGGAGAGCAGCCAGTGGATGCCGGCGAGGCCGAGGGCTAACCCGAGCGCTCCGCCGATCACGCCGATCAATACGCTTTCGGTCATCAACTGCCGAATAATGCGCCCCTGATTGGCGCCCATCGCCGCACGAATTGCCATCTCGCGCCGTCGAACAGTCGAGCGGACCAGCAACAGGTTGGCAACATTCGCGCACGCGATCAACAAGACGCCGGCGACGGCGGCGAGCAGGATGAACATCAGCGTTCTCGCATTGCGCACGAACACCTTTTGCACCGGCTCGACGCTGAATGCGCCTCTCGGACCGAGCGCGTTCGGATATTTCTCCTTGAACGCGACCGCGGACTGGGCCAACCGCGCCTGTGCTTGCGCGAGCGTCACGCCGGGCTTGATGCGCGCCGCGGAGCGGAAGTAATGCGCCTGGTCGCCCGTGTTGGGATCGATCCGGAACGCCGTCCATACGTCGGACGCGTCGAGGAACTCGGTCGGGTCGAACTCCTTGTCGAGCACTCCGATGACCTGATAGGGCTCGTCGCTCAACAGGATCGTCTTTCCTATAACGCTCGGGTCGGAGGCAAAGCGGCGTGTCCACCAGCCGTACGAGAGCACGGCGACCTTTGGACCGTTCGGCCGAGCCTCTTCGGTCGTGAACGTGCGGCCGAGGATCGTCCGCGCTCCCCACAATCGGAAGAAATTCTCCGTGACGTTCCCCGAGGTCAGCTGCTCGGGAGTGTCACCGGCAGTGTAGTTGACGATGACGTTGCGGAACGCGGCGGGATCTTGAATGACGTCGGTCTGCCGCGACCAGAAGACGAACTTGGTCGGCGACGCTCCCGCGCCCGAACCTTGGGGCGACGTGTTCATGAAGAACACGATCCGATCGGGGTCGGGGTACGGGAATGGTTTGAGGAGTACGGTGTTGACGACGGAGAACACCGCCGTGGTCGCGCCGATGCCGAGCGCGAGCGCCGCGAGCGCCGCGAAGCTGAACGCGCGCTGCTGGCCGAGCATGCGCAGCGAGTACTTGAGGTCTTGAACGAAGCGTTCCATAGAGGATCCCGTCGCGCGAGGTGAGGCCGAGCCCATGAGACTCTAGCCCCGCGAGCGGACGCCGGCAACGCGCCAATCGTATGGAATTGTGCAGGGTCGTTGGGGACGAGCCTAAGTCGTCATCGCCCCCCACCCCCAGGCTCACGCGTGCTGGCGCGCCCTCATCGAGGCGGCGGCGATCCACTCGCCCACCAGATGCGCGGTCGACGACGCTCGGCCATGCGGACCCTCGGCGCGCCAGCACCAGTGGTCCTGGTCGGCGGCCTCCGCGACGTAGACGCATTCGCGGACGGGGTTCGCGGTCTGCAACGTCACCGCGCCGCGACGACCACCGCCGACGACGCTGCTCCACTCGATCACCATCAGTCGGCCGTCGGTGACGGTGCCACTCCGGGCCGGCATCCACGAGAAGCTGACGCCGAGGTCGTCGACGCGAGCGACGGCGCGATGCGGCTGTGTCTGCACTTCGAGCACTCTCTGTGGGCTGCCTTCGTGATCGTCAACGCGCCGCTCGAGCTCCGCCACGAGGAGGTCGAGCTCCCGGCGCAGAGCGCCGTGCGCCCGCGGCTGCCCGAGATATGGCATCGGTGGATCCGGCCAGCGCGGAGCTGGTTCCGTCACACCCAGCGGAGGGCCCTCCGGTGCCGACTTCACGCGACCGCCTGCATCGGCAATGGCCTCGAGCACGACGTTGGCAATGCCAGCGACGCCGAGCGTCGCGAGGTCGCGGTGTCGCACTCGCGACATCCATGTCGGGACCGCCTCTCCGTCGAGCGAGACCGCGATGATGGATTTTGGGTTGCGACGCGCCCGCTCATGAAGTACCTGGGCGTCGACGGCGGTGATCGCGTCCTGACGCCATAGTCTTTGCGTGAGGACGAGCGCGACGCGCGAGACCTCTTCGTCGAGTGGAGAAGCTCCGGTCGTGGGCGCGGTCACCGGTGCACCGGTCCACACCGGGGCGTCCGGCAGTCGTGAGGTCAGCAGCGCCATGAGGTCGGCGACGAGTAGCGTATCGTAGACGACGGCGGAGATCGCGAGATCGTGTTCGTATGTTGCGCGCATCGTCACATTCGGCGAATCGAAGGGTGTCGGAACAGCGCCTGCTTGCTCTTCGTGGTTCGTCGCTGCGTGACTCTTCATTTCATTCGTGCGTGGTTCACCGAAAGCTGTCGATTCCGCGTTTCATTGTTGAGGAGACCCCAGCGATGCCAGGCATTGACGAGCGTCGCCGGCCCCTGGAGCAACACGTATCTGGCGCCGGCACGAGTGCGCTCGACGGCCTCGCGTTCGCGGAACGTGTCGTACAGCTGCGCTTCGGCCGTGACCAGCTCGTCGTCGCCCAGCGTCGCGATCCATCGTGCGTTGATACGGTCAGGAATCACCATCATCGGTACCTCCATCAGGTTTTGTGGCGGAACGTGATGCGGCCGCGATTGAGATCGTACGGCGACATCGCAACGGTCACATGATCACCGGCGAGAATACGAATGCGGAATTTCCGCATCTTTCCCGCGGCGGTGGCCAGCAAGACGTGCCCGTTGGTCAGCGTGACGCGAAAGGTCGCGCTGGGCAGAACCTCGGCAACTACACCCTCGACTTCGATTGCTTCTTCTTTCATTGAATTCCGGCAAAAGGTGAACGGCGCGAAATGCCTGGCGAATCGCCGAAGGAATCAGCTGCGCTTGCGCGCCCGCGCCGCCTTGTCACGGACCCGTTGAGCAGCTTTCGATTTGCGCTGCCGGGCTTCGCTCGGTTTGACGTAGTGTCGGCGCCGTCGCATCTCTTGCATCAACCCCGACTTTTGTACCTGGCGCTTGAAGGACTTGAGCGCCCATTCGATCCGATCGGTTTCGTTCAGTAGGATTTCAGGCATATGCCCTCATGATTGGTCGAACCGCAGGCTGAAACGAAGCGCGCCGTGCGATCGGGCCTGTGTGAGGCTCGATCGCACGGCGCCAAACCGCTTACCGGTCGACTGCTCGTGGTTTCGTCGCGACGAACCGCTGGTCGCCTCAACGCGCCAACTTCGTCACGTTCTCGGCGGCTGGTCCCTTGGTGCCCTTCACGACATCGAATTCGACGCGGTCACCCTCGGCCAACGACTTGAAGCCGTCGCCCTGGATCGCCGAGTGATGGACGAAACAGTCCTGTCCAGTTTCGGGCGTGATGAAGCCGAAGCCTTTCGAGTCATTGAACCACTTGACGGTGCCAGTCGTACGCATGTCCAACTCCATTTGATGTGCGCTGTGTTCGGGGTCCGGAGATGCCGCACTGACGGACACAACGTTCTTGGGCGACGTAACGCAAAAAGGGCCTGCTGCAATTCGGCAGGCCCCAGAAGCACTCGGAACTTGTCCACGCGCTCGGCGCGTGTGTCGCTTCAAATAATTTTAACGGGTTCAACCTGCTTAGGCAACCGCCCATAGCTCGGCGACTCGGCGACTCGGCGACTCGGCGACTCGGCGACTCGGCGACTCGGCGAGCCTAGCTGACGGTTGAGCTTGAACATTACTTCTCAGCGATCAACCGGGAGGCACGATGACGGGATGCCTGAGACGATCCGGCCGTACAATCCTCCTCGCAATCGCGGTCTTCGCGATGGCTGCGACTACGGTGAGGGCACAGTCGCCGATCGTCATCCGCAACGTGACGACGGTCGATGTGCAGACCGGCAGCCTGCGCCCAGCCCAAACCGTCATCATCGAAGGCACTCGGACGAAAACCATGGGCGAGGCGGCTCAACTCGCGACGCCCAAGGGCGCGAGAATAGTTGACGGTACCGGCAAATTCCTTATCCCCGGCCTGTGGGATATGCATGTCCATGCAACCGGTCCCGGGGTCGACCGACTCTTCCTCCCCGTCCTCGTCGCCAACGGCGTCACCGGCGTGCGCGAGATGTTCGGGACGTTTCGCTGGTATGCGGACGCTCGCGCGATGGCGAAACGCGGCGAGATCGTGATGCCGCGTCTCGTCGGCTCCGGACACATTCTCGATGGCAAGCCGCAGATCTGGCAATCGGTGGAGGTGGCGGACGCCGCTCAGGCGCGCCACGCCGTGGACTCCCTGGCGCGAGGCGGAGCCGCCTTTATCAAAGTTTACTCACGCCTCACGCCCGGCGAATTCCGGGCAATAGCGGACGAAGCCAAGAAGCACAACCTCTCGTTCGCAGGACATGTGCCGACGCTCGTGTCGGTGGACGAAGCGCTATCGCTCGGCATGGCGAGCATCGAGCACTTGCAGATGTTCACGACGGCATGCTCCTCGCAAGAGGAAGCATTTCGCTCGGCACTGCTCGACGCCGTCGCATCACCCAAGGGTTGGGATTCAGCGGGAGTGATTTCGCGGCTCCAGCTTCCAATGCTGAGGCAGACCTTCGACCGCGAGCGATGCACCGCCCTCGCCAAGCGCGTCGCGGCGAGCAATACATGGATGGTGCCGACCGTCGTCGTGTTGCATTCGACGACACATCTCGACGACCCATCGCTCCGCAACGATCCGCGGCTTCAATACATCCCGGAGTTCTTCAAGACCGGATGGAATCCGGCGAACGACTTCCGGTTCCGAGCCGTGACGCCGGAGGGGTGGGCAGCCCGCAAGCGCATCTTCGACGAGCAACTGAGTATCCTCCGAATCTTACACGATGCTGGCGCCAAGTTTCTCGCGGGGACGGACCTGTCCAATCCGTATCTCTATCCGGGTTTCAGTCTGTACGACGAGCTGACGTATCTCACCAAGAATGGCTTCTCGAATCTCGAAGCACTTCAAACAGCAACTATTAACCCGGCACGGTTCCTCAACGCCACGGATTCGCTGGGGACGATCGCCGAGGGAACGGTGGCGGATCTCGTCCTGCTCGACGCGAATCCGCTTGTCGACATCGCGAATGTTGCTCGCGTTCATGCGGTGATCGCGAATGGCGTGTTGATCGACGCGGCGCGGCGGCAGCAGATCTTGAAAAACGCGGTGTTTATGGCGAGCAGGCGACCGAGCGGCCGCCCGGAGTGACCCGCCTATAGTCAACTCGTCTTTTTCAAGGCGCTCGCACGCGGGGAGTATTGGGCATTCGCAGAATAGGACCTCAGCCCACGAGCCGAGGTTTTGTTGGCTTGGCTCGCGGCGTCTTTCGTATCGCCGCGGGCGCGCTCGTGGCGCTTGCGCTAACCGTAGGCGCGCTGGATTGGCTTGCTCGCCGGTTCGACCGCGAGCTGCGCCGCAGTGGCGAGGTGGTGCGCGTCGCGCGACAGGCGTATGAGATGGCGCTCGATCGCGAAGCAGCCATTCGCGGCTATCTCCTGACACGCGACTCGTCGTCGCTTGTCCCCGAGCTCGTCGCGCGGGTGCCGCTGGCGATCGCAGTCGACTCGCTGGCCGTGTTGACCGCGAACGATCCGGCACAGTCGGAGCGCACCGCAACAGTCCGCGCCGCGATCAACCGATGGGCGAATGTCTTTGCGTTCCCCACCCTACGCGAGCCTGACCGCGCCCGACGGAAGCAGGCGGACCTGGTCGGCAACACGCTCTTCGAGACGGTGCGGTGGTCATTCATGAACCTTCTCGCGGCCGAAGAGGCGGTGTACAGCGCGCAACAGCGGCGACAGGAATGGATGCGCGTGTTCGCCGACGCCGCGATCGCGTTCGAGCTGATGGTGCTGCTCGCGGTGTTGGTGCGCGTACGCCGTCGAACCATCGCCCAGGCGAACGCGCTGGCCAACCATCAGGCGCGTGCCCGGGCAGTCATCGAGCACGCGCCCGACGTCCTCCTCCTCGTGGATGGCGAGGGTACGGTACGCTATCACAGCCCGTCCGCAGAGCAGCTGATGGGCCGCTCCGCCACGGAAATCGCCGGCGCGAATCTCAAAGACGGCGTGCACGCCACCGACCGCGAGGCGCTCGAGCGGGCCTTCGCCGAGATGGCGGCCGATCACGGCCGGCCGCGCTCCTTCGTCTGCCGCGTGCGCCACGCCGAGGGCTCGTGGCGGATCATCGAAGCCCGTGGGACGAATCTGCTGCACGACCCGGCGGTGCAAGCCATCGTGATCAACGCGCGCGACGTGAGCGACCGGGTTCAAGCCGAGGAGAAGGCGCGCGAAGCGCAACTGGAGGTCTTAGCGCGGCTCGCCGCGGCCGGCGAAGCGCGCGACGACGACACCGGGCAGCACACCCGGCGTGTCGGTGAGCTGGCAGCGCGCATTGCCGAGGCGCTTGGCCTCTCATGCGACGAGGTCGAGCTGATCCGCTTGGCGGCGCCACTCCACGATGTGGGTAAGATTGGTATTCCCGACTCGATCCTGCGCAAGCCACGCGCGCTCACCGCCGACGAATTCGCGATCATGCAGACGCACACGCTGATCGGCGCCGAGATGCTGGCCGACGGCGCGACGCGGCATATAAGGATGGCCGAGACGATTGCCCGCAGTCACCACGAATGGTGGAACGGCGGGGGGTACCCGGACGGACTAGTGGGCGAGGCCATTCCCCTTCCCGCGCGTATCGTCGCCGTGGCTGACGTGTTCGACGCCCTCACCCACGCTCGGCCGTATCGTGGCGCCTGGAAGCGCGACCGGGTGATCGCCGAGCTCCGGCGGAAGACTGGGACGCACTTCGAGCCGCGCGTGGTCGAGGCATTTCTCGAGGTCGTACTGGCCGAGCGCGCTCGGAAGATCGTCGTGAGCGCGGCCTGAGGGAGCGCCGCGCTCATTCTCAGCGCGGTCCGACGATCAAACGTTGCGTCACCGCCGTAACCGTCGAGTGATCGGCCAACGTTGCCTGGACCCACCATAAATACGTACGGCCGGGCGCGAGACGAACGCTGTCGGGCAGCGCGAGCGTGGTGTCGTGCGTCTCAGTCGCGTAAAGCTCTGCGCCTGTGGTGTCCACGACGACGAGCTGGTATCGCTCGGCGCGCGCGGTCGGCCGCCAGGCGAAGTGCCTCGCTTTGGGCGGCGAGACGAGGCCAACCGGCGCGACGAGTGAGATCGGCGAATCGCCGCTGCGCGCCACGTCGACGTCTTTACCGCGCTCTCGAATCATCCACAGCGCCGACGTCCCGACGACGAGAATCAGTGATGCCGCCACCGCAAAGCGCTGCCACGACGCGCGTCGTGGACGCGCCGCGCGCGCCACGGCCCACACGAGCTCCAGCTCGCGCCGTCCCTCCGCGGTCGACAACATCATGTCCAGCGTCCGCAGCCGCTCCCCCTCGCTGCCTTCGTGCTCGACGAGCCGGCGGAGCCGCTCCGCTTGCACGTCGTCGAGCGTTCGCGCGTCGTCGCTCGGCGGCAGTCCGCGCTCGTATGCTTCCCGCAGCCGCTCGTCATTCATGGTTCAATCCTCCACTGGTCGCGCTCCCTACCGGCCCGATCCCCCAGGATTCGAGAATCTGCCGCAGATCGGCGAGTCCGCGATACAGCAGGTTACGTGTTTTGGGTTCGCTCCAACCGAGCAACTCGGCGATCTCGTACCGATCGTAACCGGCGAGATGCATGCGCACGACGGCCCGACGATGTTCGGCAAGGAGCGCGAGCGCTCGATGTACCGTAGATGCGACTTCGTCCTCGTCCAGCGCGGCGTCCGCCCGCTGGGGCGACACAGGGGCGGGCGCGTCCTCGACAGATTCGTCGTCGAACGACCACGCCTCGTGGCGCCGCGCGCGCCGGCGGCGAATGAGGTCGATCGACGCCGAGATGGCCGCACGATAGATGTAGGACGCTTTGGCGCGCCGAATCAGCTCGGCGGTGCCGAGCGACTTCCACATTCGAACGCGGATCTCTTGCACGACTTCGTCGATCTCGTCGCCGTGCAGTCCGTGTCGGCGCGCCGAGCGTCGGATGAAAGCGTCGAATCGGCTCACGATGTGCTCGAGCGCGCGCGAGGCCTCGCCGTCGGGTTCGCGCGGCGCGTTGCCGGACGCTGCCGCGCGGACCGCGCGCGGCTCAGCATCAACGAGACGGAGACGTTGTGGTTCGCTTGTCATTGTGGTGGCCCAGTCGGGGTCGCCCGCACCGACGTGCCAGGGGCTGGTGCAGAGAGTGTGGCGGCGGCGCGCGTGGAGCGCCAGGGGCTCGTCGCGGTGTGCGTGCCGTCGGCGGCAAGACCCGTTACCCGCCATCGGATTTCACGGGCTCTGACCCGCTCCGCCAACCAGGGCGGCGCCTCGTATCGCCGCGCGATGCCGGGCACGAGCGCGCTCCAAAGCTGAGCGCCGTCGCTGGATTCAAAGTCTACTCTATAGAAATCAGAGACCGCGGCGCCCGACGGCATCCATCGCGCGGTGATCGGCACGCCCGCCGCCAGCGTGTCGCCTTCGGCTGGTCCGAGCAACCGGAGCCCGCCGGCGGTGGCCACCGGCGTTCGCGCTCCATCGCCGGCCACGACATACCGGAGCACCGGTAGCGGAAAACCCGCTACGGCGCCGCTGTGCACGACACCGGTTCCCGCGCCCGCTCCGCTCAGGTCCGAATCATTCTCGCGATCGTCCGTCGCCTCGATCCGCAGCAACACCCGGTACATGCCGTCGATGTTCGACGGAAGCACGCGAAGGTTCGGTCCAGGCAGCGTGACGCGGCCGTCGGGCGGCAGGAACACGTTGAACCGGTCGAGCTGCGTGAACCGGCGCTGCGAGCCGCGCTCTTCGGAGGGCAGCGAACCTTCGGTGAGGAGGTCGTGCGCCGCCGGCGGTTCCTCGCCAGGCAGCACGACCTCCCACCGGCCGACGAGACGACCGGTCCCCGTGTACGTGATGCGGGCGGTGATAGAGGGCGGTGATTCGCCCGGTGCGATGAACGGGAGCGCATCGTCACCACCGAATTGAAGGCGTACGTCGGTGAGCGAGAACGGCACACGTGCCCCGCCGCCGGTGAGACGACAAGTCACCGCGACATACTCGTCCGGTGCGCCGACCAAGCCTTCGAATCGGCGCACGTAGAAAAAGGTCGATGTGGCGCCGCGTACCGCGGCCTGGTATGCCGCGCGCACCACCGACGCGGGGATCGACATCACGTCCGTGAACGCGCCGCCCGAGAGCTGTGAAAGATCGTAGCGCGCCGGCAGCCGACCGTAGATCGTCGCCGGATCGCAGCGGGATCCGATTCCCCCACCCGCGGCCGCGGCGAGCAGCTCGCCGCACCAATAGGCCTCGGCCGGCCGCTTGTTGCGCAGGCCGCCGTACGACAGAAACACCGTCGTCGGCGACATGTCGGCCACGCTCACGCCCGTTGGATTGACGCGGACCTGACCCGCGACCGACGCCGCCGGGGTGACGAACGAGGCGATGAGCAACGCGCGGCGCATTAGAATATCCTCACGTTGAGTCCCGTGGCGAGTGTCCACTGTTGGCGCAGCGACATGTCGAGGGGCG
>Ga0068856_100002719_pt1 | contig 18124 bp, 17 predicted proteins | sample KBSCornC62_FD_66595 | JGI IMG/M metagenome (GOLD analysis project Ga0068856, IMG submission 66595) | Corn rhizosphere microbial communities from Kellogg Biological Station, Michigan, USA - KBS Corn C6-2 | ecosystem: Host-associated > Plants > Roots > Rhizosphere > Soil ...
CTCTTCTTCTCGGCCACGATGCCACAGACGATTCAGTATTTGATTCGTCAATACACGCGCGATCCGGCCTTGGTGAAAATCGAAGCGCATGCGCAGCACGCGCCGAAGGTTGATCAGGTCTATTTCGAGGTCGATCGCCGCTCGAAACTGGAAGTGCTGACGCGGTTGATCGATCTCTACGATTTTCGCGCGGGCATCGTTTTCTGCAGCACGAAAATCATGGTCGATGAGCTCGCGGAACTGCTGGCTGCGCGCGGTTTTTCGGTGGACCGACTGCACGGCGATATTAGCCAAATGCAGCGCAACCGCGTGATGGAGCGTTTCCGCGAACGCAAATTCGAGCTCCTGATCGCCACCGACGTCGCCGCACGCGGGCTCGACGTCGACGATCTCGAAGTCGTATTTAACTTCGACCTACCAAACGACGCCGAGGATTACACGCACCGCATCGGTCGCACCGGCCGGGCCGGTAAATCAGGCCGCGCTTTCACGTTTGTTTCTGGCCGCGAGCTGTACCGCCTGCAGTCGATGGTGCGTTTCGCGAAATTGAAAATCCGTCGCGAGAACGTGCCATCGCTCGATCAAGTCGAGGAAGCGCGGGTGAATGTATTCTTCGAAAAACTACGCGCCTTGCTCGAGTCGGGAAAATTCACTCGGCACGAACGAATCGTGGACCGGTTAATGGAGCAAGGGTATGCCTCGACGGATATTGCGTCCGCTCTGATTCATATGCTCTCGGGCGCGCCCGAACAAAGCGATGGCCCATCCCAGCGGGACGCATCGCCCGCGAAAGCATCAGCGGCTGCACCGCAGCGGGAAGCTTTTCGAACGACGCCCAAAACGCCCGCTCCGGCCGATGACTCTGAGCCCGCAGAAACTCCGAAGACATTTGAAGCGCCGCGTGCGCGGGAGCCGCGTCCCGAACGCGCTGAACGCAGTGGCCGCGCGGAACCCACACCACGCGAACGCCGCTCGCGTGGCGGAGAAGAGCAACAGCCAAACCGCACGGGGCGCGAGCCGGGGATGACGACGATTTTCTTCAATGTTGGCCGCAAGGAACTGGTGACCCCAGGTGATTTAGTCGGCAAAATCGCCGGCGTAACGCGTTTGCCGGCGAATGTGGTCGGCGCAATCGACATTCACCAACGCCATTCCCTCGTCGACGTGAAGTCGGAGCACGCTGAAATCGTCCTCGGCAAGTTGAACGGAATTCGAATGAAGGGAGAGAGTTTGAAAGTCGCGATCGCTGAGCCGCCGACCGGCGAGTAAAATCGCGCTTCCGGAATAAAAAAGCCGCCTCAAATCGAGGCGGCTTTTTTTTTGGAAAACGAAACAGCCTTTAACGCCGCGCGTAGAACTTTTGCTCCCACTTCTTCTGGTTTTGATCGGCTTCGCGAATGTACGGCGTGAAGACAGCCAGCGACAGGACGAGTTTATTGAGCAAGTTGAAGGGAAATTTCACCGGGCGCTCGAAGTCCACAAACAGCACCACGCGCACGCCGTCGGTGTCGTTCCAGACCTCGTGATTGAAGGAGTCGTCGAATACGACGCCCTTGCCCTGTTCCCAGACGAGATAATCTTTATCGACGCGGATTTTGCAATTCTGGCGCGGCTCGGGAACGAGCAGGCCGAGATGCAGACGGAGCACGCCATTGTAGGGGCCACGGTGTGCGGGGATGTGTTTTCGCGGGGAAAGGATCGAGAAGAAGGCCGTCTTGAGACCGGGAATCTTTTTCAGGGTCTTGGCGGTTTCAGGGCAGCGCCGCAGATTTTCTTCCGAGGTTTTGCCGTAGCCGGTAAAAATGAACGTCTTCCAGTTATTGTCGCGCTGGATCGTTTTAACGTCGGGTGAGAGATCCTGAAAGTTGGGGAGTTCTTCGCGGCGTTCGAGAACGACGTCGAGTTCGCTGCGGATTTTTTCCCAGTCTTTTTCGACCTCGGCGACCCACGGAAACTCCTTCGGATTGTAGGTTGGAGGATTACCGTGCTTAGCGTTCGCGATGACTCGGCGCTCGACCCAATCGATAAAAGCAACGGCCATGCGTGCCGTCAGCGTCTTTGGCGGCGGGGGCGGGATGAAGGCCTGCGTCGCAATCTGCGGTGAAGGAGGTGTCGGTGAATTCATAGTCTCGCGCGAGACGCGCTATGCTGACACCATGAATAGAATTTCTTCGCTGCGCGAGTTTTTCACGAACGCGCAACGATTTGGTCTCAATCGCGCGGCACGCCGCCACTGGCGCCGTTCAAGCTTCCGCGCCTGCGAACATCCCAGCGCTGACCGAAACCTCTTCTTCAGCTTCTTCCGGCGGCAATTCTTCGACCGGAGCAAAACGCTCGGAGGTGAAGCCAAGCTCCTGCTTGCCGGCGTGGAACGGATCCGGCGGGTTGACCAGCTCTTCTAGGAGAAGACCGACCGTAGCGGTGTCTCCGCCTTTGACGATTTTCTCGCGACCGAGGAACATCTCCCGGATCGTGTAAGTTTCATCTTTGACCGGAAGCTGTTTGTAGAGTGCGCGGACGAACTCTGAGAACGAGTCGTTGATGCAGACGACTTTTTGTCCTTTGACCATGCCTTAAATATCCAGCGGAAAATGGAGAATGCAACTCTCGGGCACCCTGATTTAGGCCATCGGGGAATCACGGATAACCCCTGTTTCGAGTCAGCGCGAGAGACGCGTCAGTTTATGCGCTAGATCTGACGAGAGCACTTCGTGCAGCGTGGTGCGGACCCGAACTTGAGTGACTAGGCCGTAGCTCACGGAGTGCCCTTCTTCCTCGGTCACCCGTGCCGCTAACTCGATTTGCCACCGTCCCGGCATGTTCCAAGACTTCGAGCGTTCGACCGGCACATCCCAAATCACGCCGAGTTTCTGGCCATGGGAAAGATGGTATCCATCATCTTCCCCGTAGTGGCGGAACTCATACTCGAAAAAGTAGCCATACACGCTTGGTTTATAAAGAATGCCGGGGTCAAACTCCGTGATGTTCTGATGGATCACGCGCGGGTCGGTTGGTTTATCCCGGCCAGGCGTGCTCAACTCCCGATCATAACTGAGGGCCATAAAAAACTTCGTGTGCGGCCAACGAAGGCGGCGCGAGCCCGTGATATAGGGCTGAACATGCGTATAGCCCTCGTTGAGATCGATCGGCGGCTTGCCAAGGGGAACGCGGGCTTGGATGCCGATAATCGCTTGATCCAGAAACCAGAAACCATTGTCGGTGTCGTGCCGCCAGCCCATGTCCGCCTCGCCGGGACCTGTGCGGTGATTGTAGCCGCTGTTAAAGGGATTCGGGATGAAAGGGGTCATCCCGATCTGAAATTGATCGTTGTCCGAAACGTCGTACCGCACCTGCAGCGGGAGCCGAATGAATTCTTCCGCGCGAAAATCGGAAAACTTCGGTTGAAAATCCAGGGATAGGTTTCGACGCATCAGCGTCGAAGGCATGATCGTGTCGAAGAAATCCGTGACGTCGCTAACATCGTCTTGGACGTGGTTAACGATGGTGCGAGAGTCTCCGGGAGCTGCCGAGATTTTCGCAGGGAACCAGACTGCAAGCAGGCTGGAAATGAAGACGCTGAAGACTCGGGGTGAAATGATGAACCGGCTGGACATATAACAAGCGCAGCAAGGCAAAATGCTGCGTGGCGTCTGACCGCGAAAAGGGGGCGAAGTGCGAGCTGGTCCGCATGTGGTCGCCTGCAAAAGGACCCAAAAAAGCCGCTCCCTCAAGAGAGCGGCTGAAAGCTAAAAAGGGGATCAGGCGAATGACGATCAGGCCCCTCGGATGATGTACTGATTAAGCAGGTTCTCGAGGTACTCTTGTTTGCCGGACCGCTGCGTCGGCTCGCCGAGCTTGGTGAGAACGAGGCGTTCGAGTTCTTTGAACCCGATTTTGCGCTTCTCGATGTCCTTGCCGAAACCTTCGTCGTAGCTGGCGTAGCGTTGGGCGACGATCTCGTCGAGGGCGCCGTCGGCAATGATCTTCCGCGCGATCTTGAACGCGAGGGCGTATGTATCCATTCCGCCGATATGCGCGTGGAAGAGATCATCGAGATCCGTCGAAGCGCGCCGCAATTTGGCATCGAAGTTGAAACCACCGGTGCCGAGACCGCCCGCCTTCTGGATCGAGACCATCGCGAGCGTGAGTTCCTTCACATCGGTGTTGAACTGGTCCGTGTCCCACCCGAGGAGGAGATCACCGCTGTTTGCGTCGATCGAGCCGAGCATGTTCGCGCCGGCCGCCACTTCGATTTCGTGCTGGAAGCTGTGGCCCGCGAGTGTCGCGTGATTGGTCTCGATGTTGAACTTGAAATGGCGATGGAGGTTATACGTACGCAGAAACCCAATACACGTGGCGCAGTCGAAATCGTACTGATGTTTCGTCGGCTCCTTCGGCTTCGGTTCGATCAGGAATTGGCCGTTGAAGCCGATTTCCTTCGCGTAATCGACCGCCATTTGGAGGAACGCGGCCAGGTGATCCTGTTCGCGCTTCAGGTTGGTGTTGAGCAGCGTATCGTAGCCTTCGCGGCCACCCCAGAAAACGTAGTTTTCGCCGCCGAGTTCCTTGGTGACTTCAATCGCTTTCTTCACCTGCGCCGCCGCGTAGGCGAAGACGTGAGCGTCCGGATTCGTCGAAGCGCCCGCCATGAAGCGAGGATTGCTGAACAGATTTGCGGTGCCCCAGAGGAGCTTGATTCCGGTGGATTTTTGCAGGCCCTTCGCGTGCTCGATCAGCGCGTCGAGATTGCGATGCGATTCGGCGAGGGTCTTGCCTTCCGGAGCGATATCGCGGTCGTGGAAAGCCCAGAACGGCGATTGAATCTTGGTGAAGAATTCGAAAGCGGCGTCCATGCGAACCTTCGCCACGCTGAGCGCGTCTTTGCCGGCTTCCCACGGACGTTGAATCGTGCCCGGACCGAAGGGATCGGAACCGGTGCCGCGAAATGCATGCCAGTAGGCAACGGAGAATCGAAGATGATCTTTCAACGACTTCCCATCGATCAGTTCGTTGGGATCGTAGTGTTTGAACGAAAGCGCATTGTTGCTTTGCGGGCCTTCGTAGGCGATCGGGCCGAGACCCGGGAAGTAGGCTTTGGATTTTTTCATGGAGGAAAAATTTACGCGAAAGTGGCGGTGCGGGATGGTTCTGCTACGGTCGCGCCTTCGACGAGCGCCGTAGCGACCAGAATTTTCCGTCGCGGAGAACGTGGGTACAGAAGCCGGCTGATCAACTGGGCCACCGCGCCTTCGCCGATGTGTTCGTTTGGCACCGCTGCGGTCGCAAGCGGCGGTAGGCCGACGGGTGCTTCGTTGCCGTCGAAACCGGTGATGGATACCTCTTCAGGAATCCTCAGCCCGCGCGCTTTCAGATCGGCGATGAGTCGGTAGGCTTGATGGTCCGCGGCGCATGCCCAGGCGGTCACGCCCTCGTGCTGAATGGCGCGCGCGACGGCATCCGCCAGCGCCGAGGTGTCCAGCGAATGGCGTGCGTTCGGTCCGACATTGAAGACGTACCGTGGGTCCAGATCGGCTCCGCCGCGCACCATCGCTTCGGCAAAAGCGCCGAAACGGCGGATGGCCCAAAGGCCGCCGACCGGGTAGTGCCACGTGGCGAAACCGATGCGCCGATGGCCGAGTCCGATCAGCTTGCGGACCAAGAGACCGACACCCTCGTGGTCTGTATCGATCACGTCGATACCGGGATCGGCGTATTCAGTTAACACCGACACGACGGAAATTTTCTCCGCCAGCGCTCGCACGAACTCAGCGGCGAACGGATAGATCAAAATTGCCCCGCGCCAGTGGGCTTGGCGGATCAGTCGGAAAACGTGTTTTTGCGCGGCTTCGACGGAGTACTCGCCGGGATCGAGCGAAACCACATCCACCGCAGCGTGCTCGATTCCGGCGCGATGCCGAATGCCGCCGAGAATAGAGGGAAAGGTGCCGCGATCCGCGCTGACCAAGGGAGCGCCGATCAGCACCCCGATCGTAATGGGTTTGGCACTACGCGGACGCCGCACCGCGCGAGTCGGGGCGGTTCGATAACCGAGTTGCGCCGCCAACGATTGGACCCGTTCGCGCGTCTCCGAGCTAATCGCCGGGTGATTCGACAAACTCCGCGAGACGGTGGTGCGGGAAAGCCGCAGCCGCTTCGCCAAGACGTTTTGATCGACACCACGCATGAGGGGTAAGAGTGAAAAAACAGAGTCTCTCAGGTCGAGATCGGCAAGCACAAAGTTATGCACTTGTTGGCTGAAAACTCGTGTTGAATGGGCTTTTTGCGTAAAATACGTCTGATGAAAATTTCATAACTTATTTTATATTATGTTATTGAGTTTATCGATGATGTGCCATTCGTGGAAATTTAATTCCGTGCACATATTCGTGATTTCGAGTTCACGCGAACCTCAAGGTCGAGGGTGATCGCGCTCGCCGATCGAGGGAGTTAGTAGGCGAGTGAGGTGAAAAAGCGGTGACGGGATTCAACTCCGTTAAAGCCCGCGTTCTCGCGATGCCGGTCGCGATCCAACAAATTTTCCTCGAATGTCCTGCCACCTCCCGTCTTTTTCTAAAAGATGCAGAACTCAGCCACTCCCTTTTCGGTGCTCCCTCAGGTCGCCCAGGAACTCCTGGCCGAAGCCAGAAAACTTCTTCCACCTAAGGACGCTGCCGCTGCGGAGTCCGCTGAGTCCAAGGTTCGCCAAGCGATTCAGTTGGCCGAAAACGAATCCGCCGCGCAGGGCTCCTCCGATCTAGGTTCTGCGTTTCTCTTTCTCGGCCAGATTCTCGAACTTCAGGGCAAGCCTGAAAAGCTCGAGGAAGCCAGCGTCGCTTACGATCGCGCGAAAGATATTTTTGCCGCTCTCCCGGAGAACCATGCTGGGCAGCGCCGTCTCTCTGCTTTGGCCTGGATGAACCGGGGCAATGTGTTGCAAAAGCTCGCTAAGCCTGACGATGTCGCCGCTTACGATCAAGCGATCAGCCTGCTATCCGATCTTAACGCCGACCTCGAGGCGCAGAGCATTTTGTCTGCCGTCTACATGAACCGTGGTTCGGGTTTGCAGCGTCAAAACACACCCGAAGCGCGTAAAACGGCCGCCGAGTCTTTTAGCTCCGCAGTTAACGTGCTCGAAAAACTGAGCAGTGAGGGGAATAAGCAGTTTGTGCCTTTGCTCGCCGCGGCCCGGGTCCACTACGCCGGCGCTTTGCTCGGTGTTCCCGGCTCCGAATTTAAAACGATCCGCTCCTCGGCGATCGCCGCACTGCAGATTGTGGCTAACGCCGAAGAAAAAGAACTCGGTGCGATCGATCTCGGTCTTCGCGCCCGACGTGTGCTGTGCGAATCGATCGCGCTGCTTCTGGCTAATCCGAATCTTCCGGCTAAGGCGCGGGGCGAATTGATCGCTGAGGGCACGGACATTGCCGAAGCCGCGCTTGGTCTCACCGCGCGTTGGGAACAGCGCAATGTGCCGACGCTTCGCCCGATGGTTGGATGGTTCTTCTCTTTCGGCGCCGCGCTGTATGCGCGTCAGCAACCGCAATTTCTCGCCGAATTTTTGACCGACACCTTGCAAGCGGATACCACTCCGGCCGCTTGGAAAAACGCTCCCCAGCTCGCGAAAATCGCCACGGAGGCAATCGCCCTTGCGCGCGAGGCCATTCAGGGACGGCTCGCTCAACCGATCGAAGGCGAGCAGAAAAATGGGTTAACCGACACGCTGGCCGAGCTCGACGCGGCCACGGAAAAATACGCCTCGCTCGCCAAGCAGGCTTAAATTCCTCAAGCTCCGCGCTCGTCCATGGCTGAGACTCTCACCGTCAATTTAGGCGAGCGCAGTTATCCACTGTATTTCGGCACCGATCTCACGAGTGCGGTTCAGCGCGACGTGCAGGGCTTGCTTGCTCAATCGCGCAAAGTCGTGGTCATCACCGATCGACACCTCGAAACTCATCAGAGTGCCGCGCTCACGGCGATGTTTGGCGCCTCGCCCCGTTTCGTGGCTGAGCCCGGTGAGGGCAGTAAATCGCTGCCGGTCCTTGGTGCGATTTGGGATTTTCTCGCGGCCGAGCGGGTCGATCGCGGTGGTGTGATTTTCGCCGTCGGCGGCGGCATCATCGGCGATCTCGCAGGTTTCGCCGCCGCGTCGTATTTGCGTGGACTCGATTTTGTCCAACTACCGACGACACTGCTCGCGATGGTCGACAGTTCGGTCGGCGGCAAAACCGGCATCAATATTTCAGCCGGAAAAAATCTGGTCGGCGCCTTTCATCAACCGAAACGCGTTTACATCTCTACCCATTTTCTCCGCACGCTGCCAGCCAATGAATTTGCCGCGGGGATGGCCGAAGCCATCAAAGATGGTTTGCTCGGGAATCTCGCGCTTTTCGAAGAATTGGAACGCACCCCACTGAGTGTCACGAGCGAACGTTTACCCGCCGTGATCCGCGCTTGCTGCGAATTGAAAGCGAAACTCGTGGAAACCGACGAACGCGAGACGGCGAAGGAGGGCGGTCGCGCGTTGCTCAATCTCGGTCACACTTTCGGGCACGCGATCGAGCAGTGCGCCGGCTACGGCCACTACTTGCACGGTGAAGCGGTCGCAATCGGGATGATCGCGGCAGCCAACTTGTCGGTGAAGCTTGGTCTGCTCGCGGAGGCGCAAGCTCGACGCATTGCACCCGTGCTGACCGCGCATCAACTCCCGATTCATCTGCGTGAGCCGTTGGCATTGACGAGGTTGATGGAAGCGGTGGCGCGCGATAAAAAGGTGCGCGGCGGGCTGCCTCGTTTCATCGTGTTGCCGACTTTAGGTCGTGCGGAAACGAAGGACGGCATCGACCGCATTTTGGTGGAAAACGCGTTTTTGGCCGTCGGCGCTCAACGCGACTAAAGTACCATGTCTGCCATCGACGAAGGAATCGTTCGCGAGTATTTCGAACAGAACGGATTTCTCGTCCGCCAAGTTCGAAAATACGAAGTTCAGGCGCGAAAGAAAACCGGCGACGAGGAAATCGATTTGCTCGTTTACAATCCCGCGTATCAGCGGGGGGTGCGGAAGCCGGATTTCTTTCTCTTTTCGAGCGAACTCAGCTTTATCCATCGCGCCATCATCGCGGTGAAGCCGTGGCACAGCGGGCGGTTCACGCCAGGCACGCTCAAGAGCAGCCCGGAAATTTTGCGTTTTCTCGAGGAAAATGTCCTGCGCGAAGCGACGCGCTTTTTTCCTGCTGATGCAGAAGCAGCACCGGGAGGCGCGGAGGAGCTGACAAAGATTTTGGTGCTGCCAAGCTTACCGACAGCGGAGCCGTTTCGCAGCCAGAGCGTGCAGATGCTCAAAGAAAAAGGCGTCGATGCCATCATTTCGTTTCGAGCGATGCTGCTCGATATCATTGAGAAAATCGACGCGAACCGAAATTACGGGAAGAGCGATACGCTCCAAGTCATTCGGATTTTGAAAAATTATGATCTCCTGAAGGACGCGCAGTTGGAGATGTTTCCAGATCGGGTCGTGCCCGCCCGGAAAGGACGCTGAGTTCCCTTCCCCTGGGAGCGCGGACAGTCTTGTCCGCACCTGTCCATTTGCGCGAAGCGTTCACTATTTGGTTAGAAGAACGAGATTAGCAGGACGACATTCGCTTATCCAACGGTGTTGATAAGATTGTCCGTCTCACCGCTCTGCGCGGAGTGCTCCGCGCCTTCTGCTCTTTCATGTTGCGAGAAGGCGTCCGCCAGGCCCATTTCAGAGTTCGTGGCAACCGTCATTCATCCCACCGCGATCGTCGAGCCGGGCGCTCAACTGGGCGTCGACTGCGAAGTCCAAGCGTACGCGATCATCACCAAATATGTTGAGATCGGGGATCGATGTGTCGTGGCGAATCACGCGGTGATCGGAGGCGAACCTCAGTACCTCAATTTCGATCGGAAAATCCAATCCTATGTGCGCATTGGCGCGGGCACCGTGGTCCGCGAAATGGCGACGATCAATCGTTCTATTTATGAAGGAAAGGCGACCACGCTCGGCGAGAACTGTTTTCTCATGGCGAGCGCCCACGTCGCGCACGACGTGACGTTGGGGAAGGGTGTGATTCTGGTGAACGCCTCTTTGCTCGCGGGGCATGTAAATGTGGGAGACTACGCGTTCATCGGCGGTGCGGCGGCGGTGCATCAATTCACCCGCATCGGATCGATGGCAATGGTCGCCGGCATGGCGCGGGTGACGCGGGACATTGCTCCTTATTTATTGATGAGCGAGCGCGACGACGTTTCCGGTCTTAATCTCGTGGGGATGAAACGCCGAGGTGTGGACCGTGCGGCGGTCGTTGAGTTGAAGAATGCCTTTCACCAGGTGTTTTCTCAGACGGGCAACATTCGCCAACTCGCGGCCGAAGAACTTGCTTCGGGTCGATTTGTGACGAACGAAGCGCAGCGCTTTCTTGCCTTTTTCAGTGAAGGAAAGCGTGGCTTTGCGCGACCAACTCGCGGCGCGAAACCAGAAGAGAACCGCGATGAAAACTAAGATTGCTTTTACCTGCGGCGATCCGGCTGGGGTCGGGCCGGATGTGATTTTGGATTGGTTGAAAAAAAATCCGGCAGCCGCCGCGGATGTGGCGGTGATCGGTGCTCGTCGATGGTTGGAAAACGCCGAGTTGCACGGCGCCGAACCGGTGGACGTCGGCGGAGCAGATTTTCGAGCGACGCCCGGCAACCCTACCGTTGCTGGAGCAAAGCTTGCGTGGGACGCTCTCGAGCGCGCGGCCGCGGGTACGCGCGCAGGTGAGTTTGCAGCGGTGGTGACCGGCCCAGTCAGCAAGGAGTGGCTTCAGAAAGCAGGGTATCCTTTTCCGGGTCAGACGGAGTTTTTCGCCGAGCGTTGGGGAGGCGATGCGACGATGGCTTTCTGTGGCGGCAAGCTGCAGGTTGCTTTGTTGACGTGGCATATTCCCCTGCGCGAAGTGCCGGCGCATTTAACCCAAAGTGAACTCAAGCGAACGGTGGCCGCGGTCGACGAGTTGGCTCGCGCCACGGCAACATTGCCGGAGATCGCGGCCCTCGGTCCGCGCATCGGCGTTTGCGGGCTGAACCCGCACGCTGGCGAAGCCGGCCTGCTTGGCGACGAGGAGATAAAAACGATCGACCCCATTCTGGACGAGTTGCGCAAAACCTATCCACGGCTCTCGCGTACTCAGCCAGCGGATACAATTTTTGCGCGGCAACTGCGTGGTGAATTCGACGCGATCGTGGCGCTTTATCACGACCAAGGTTTAGCGCCTCTGAAGACGGTCGATTTCGACGAGTCGGTCAACGTAACGCTCGGCCTCCCATTCGTGCGCACGAGCCCAGACCATGGAACCGCCTTTGGCATCGCCGGCAAGGACGTGGCTAGCAGCACCAGTTTTTCAAACGCGGTAAAAGTGGCGCAGCAATTGATCGCCGCGCGGGCGCGGTAAAAGGCTTCCGCCCCAGAGTGCGACGACTCGTCGCCGCCTGCGAAGCCTGATTCGTCCAAAAACCAAAGTTGCGCGCCGGCCCAAGCTACGTTTTAATGTCGCCATGATCGATTCTGCTCCCACCGCGTCGTTACCGGCTTTGCCGGAGGGCGTGCGCATGGGCAACGAGAACCTCGTTCGCTTGACCGATCCCGCCGGTGCCAAAGTCACCGCGCTGATCGATCGGGAAAAGCAAGGTGAGTTTCTTCGCATCGCGATCACTGGCGGCGGGTGCAATGGACTCAGTTACAAGATGAAGTTCGTGCCCGACTCGCGCAAAGGCGACATTCTGGTGCCGACGGCGGGTGTTCGTGTGCTCGTCGATCCGAAGACCGCTCTTTATCTGAAGGGCACGCAGCTCGATTATTCTAATCGCATGGTCGGCGGTGGGTTTAAGTTTTCCAATCCGAACGCCAAGGCCAGTTGCTCGTGCGGAGAGAGTTTCAGCGTGTGAGCCTGTCAGGCTTGCCTCGGCCAATCGGGGCGAATCCGGGCATTGCCGTCCGTAAACTCACTACTAAATAGGTATTGTCAGCGGAGAACTTCCGTTGGAGAACACTGCCGCTGAAGAATTTCAATCACGTTTAATGTCAACTTCGTATCCCTCTGCTGGTGGCAATCGCCCCGGCCAGTTCCGTCGCACTAACAACGACCCGTTCGCTCACATTCGGCGCAATAGCCGAATTAAAGTCCCTCAAATCCGCGTCATCAGTCCCGAAGGCAAGCAGCTCGGGATCATGGCCACCGAAAAGGCGCTTCAGCTCGCCACCCAGGTCGGGCTCGACCTGGTCGAAATGGCGGCCAATGCGCAGCCCCCCGTTTGCCGGATCATGGACTTCGGCAAGTACGTCTACGAGGAGCAGAAAAAGCACTCTCACGCCAAGGCGACCGCCAGCAAGATCAAGGAAATCGAATTCACCGCACGGATCGCGGAAAACGATTTCTACACCAAGCTGCGCCACGCCGAAAATTTCTTGTCGCACGGCAACAAGGTGAAACTTCGCTTGAAGTTTCGCGGCCGCGAAATGGCTCACACCGAAATCGGTTTCGGCGTGATCAAAAAAGCGATCGCCGAACTCGATGGCATGGGCCATCCGGACAATGACCCGAAGCTCATGGGCAAACAGATCAACGTCATGTTGACTCCTTTGCCTGCCAATAAACGTAAGCCGAAGTTCACCACCGGCGACGAAGAATTACCTGACGATCCCGATGTCTCCGTCGATGACGACGAGGACGATGACGAGGAAGATCAGGGTAAGTCGGCTTCCTGAGCCGGCACGAGGTCGGCTTTGCGCTGCTTTTCGCGTCTTCTTCTCAGCGCTGCCGCGTTATTGAGCGTTGGGCTGGTCTGCGGCGTCGGCCGCGCCGCCCCCTCGCGCGCTACCCCCATGCGCTCGGCGGGCGCATGGATCACTTCGATCGGAGGTATTGAGTATCTCAATACGTCCGAGTTCGCGCACCGTTACGGCTTGCACGCGGCCTGGACGGAGGCGGAGAAGAAGATGGTGCTGAGCCGCCCCGGAACGCGCTTGGAGCTGGAGGCGGAGTCGCGCGAAGCAACGCTGAATGGGCTGCGCATTTTCATGGGTGACGCACCCAAGGTTTCGCACGGTGTTTTTTATCTGAGCCGAATCGACGCCGAACGATTCGTCGGCCCGATGATCAACCCGGTGGTAGGTGGCTACACCGCCCGTCCTCCGGTTAAAGTGATCGCGCTCGACGCCGGTCACGGCGGCAAGGACAAGGGCAAGATCAACGATCGGCTTCATGTGAACGAAAAGACGTTCACGCTCGATGTCGTGCTGCGTCTGCGAAAAATTTTGGAGCGAGCGGGCTACAAAGTGGTGCTCACTCGCTCGGATGATCGTTTCGTCGAGTTGGATGATCGCCCAGAGATCGCGGACCGCGCGCATGCCGATGTTTTTGTCAGCGTGCATTTCAACTCGGTTGAAAGCGGCGCCGCTCGAGTGACCGGACTCGAGGTCTTTTCACTCACCCCAGCGACTCAGTTTTCCACCGATGACGCGACCCATGAGGCATCGGAGTCGTCGCGCGTTTTCAGTCCGGGCAATAGCACGGATAATTGGAACGCGCGCTTGGGCTACGAGGCGCATCGCCAGTTGCTGGCGGATTTACACGCGCCGGATCGCGGACATAAACGCCAGCGCTTCAAGGTGCTTCGCCTCGCGCGTTGCCCGGCGATCTTGATCGAGGCCGGGTATCTTTCCAACGACACGGAAGCACGTCGCATTGCGACGGCAGCATATCGGCAAGAACTCGCGCAGTCGATCGCGCGCGCCTTGGAAAATTACGCTGCGACCGTGGCGACGAGGAGTTGATTTTCGAAAATCGTCACCCGAGAGCGGGTCTCGAGCACGGCTACCCAACGCCTGCGTCTCGCGAATGCGGATGCGTTCGACGCCTACTCCTGCCGCCGTGCGAGGCTGTTTTTCACGTACTCGTCCACCGGGGCGTCGCGATACGCGGTGTACCAAAGGCTGCCGAGCATTTCCGCGCCTTCGATCAATTGGTGATCGAGGAATGCCCGGCCTTCGCGCGGGTTTTGGGGCGAGAGTTTTCCGGCCTTATCCAATTCATAGACCGTTGCCATCTTGGCGTATTGACGCATCAAATACGCGACGGTCTCAGTGAAAATCGGATCGCGCGTGCCGGCAGCCGAGTGAGTGTTCAATAGCGTCGCCGGATGAACGGCACCGACAAGCGCGTTGAAAGAAATGCCCCCGGTTTTTTGGAAAAACCCTCCGTCGATCCACGCATGAAACGTCTTCGATGTGGTGTACCCGTGAGGATTTTCCACTTCCGCCCAGCCGTTGAAATTTTCCGTCAGATGCAAAGGCTGCGAACCGTCTCCGACGTAGTGGCCCATCACGCCCATGAAATAGACCACGTTTTCCTGGGCATTGCGGATTTCTTCCGGAGAGCCGCCGAATTGCTCGTAGGCTTTCAGATATGAAAAGGCCGACCGCAGCCGTGCGTAACTTTCGACGATCGTCCATGGAAGAAATCCACTTTGTTGATGGGTCTGGTCGTGGTTTTTGTTTGGATCGATGGGGGGAAACCGATCCGGGTGCTCTCGCCGCGCGCGCGCCATCTGCTCATCGAAGACGTAGCGGAACGGCGTGAGTGTTTCTGGCGTGATCTCGGCATAACGCATCCACTCCATGTCGAAAAAATGATCGGGACCATTTTCGTGACGCAGCGTTAGTTCGGAGGTGTTGCGCCAGCGATCGGGCTCACCGGCCAAGAAGCCGATGCGCTCTCGCGCTTGGCCCGTGCGAGCGAAAGCGGGGAAGTCGGGCGGCAGCGACGCTACGGCGAGCAGGTTTATCGTTTTGTGGCCCGGATAATCCCAGGCCTGACAAGAAACCGACGACGCGAGCAGGACAGCAATCAGCACGAAGCGCATGCTCATTCGATGATCGGGAATAGCACTCCTCGCAACTGATGATGCGAAATTGAGTGGACGCGGCGCGTACGGTGGCGAAGGTGGCGAGATGCGCGCCTTCTCGCTCCACCGTGTGGTTTGGCTCTTCACGATTGTTTGGGCAGGACTGTCGCTCGCGCAGGCGGATAACGGGTCCACTTCGCTCGCTTCGCGCGTGATCGTCCTGGCGAATTCAACCGAACCCGAGTCCGTCGCACTGGCTCATCATTACGCGAAGGCGCGCGCGATTCCAGACGCGAACATCATCGCGCTGCCCATGGGCAAAGGGGAAAACATGTCGTGGGCAGAGTTCGTTAAACAAATTTATCAGCCGCTCCAAGATCAGTTGGTCCAAAGCGGTTGGATCGACGCGATCGGCAGCGATTTGACGGACGATGTGGGCCGAAAACGCTACGTGGTTTCAAGCCATCGCATTTCTTATTTGGTGGTGTGCCGCGGCGTTCCTTTGCGCGTGTGGCCCGACGGTCACCTTTACAAACCGCAACCGCCGATCACAGACAACAAACAGTTCCAGACCAATCAGGGGGCCGTCGATTCCGAACTCAGCCTGCTCTCACAGCCTCAGTATCCGATTTCTGGATTCGTGATGAATCCACTGTTTGGCTTAGGTCATCCGACCGAGTTTCAAGAGAACGCTGTGGTAAAGGTTTCACGTCTCGATGGTCCGAGTTTCGCGAGCGCCAACGCCTTGGTCGACCATGCGATCGAAGGCGAGCGTTTCGGTTTGATTGGCCGCGCCTATGTGGACATCGGTGGCATCCATAAGCTAGGGGACGAGTGGTTCGAATTAACGGCGAAGGAGCTGCAGCGCGCCAACTTCGATCTCACGGTAGATCGGTTGCCGACCACGTTTCCGAAAACGGCGCGATTCGACGCGCCCGCCCTTTATTTTGGGTGGTATTCATGGGACGTGAACGGTCCGTTCACCGAGCCGGGTTTTCATTTCCCACCGGGCGCGATTGCCCTGCATCTGCATAGTTTTTCGGCCTCCACGTTGAACGATGTTCACCATAGTTGGGTGGGGCCTTTGGTTGCGCTCGGTGTGACCGCCACTGTGGGCAACGTCTTCGAACCTTATCTGGAATTCACGCACTCGCCGCCGATTCTGATCCGAGCGCTGTTGTTAGGCGACAATTGGGGAGATGCGGTTTATGCATCCGTGCGGGCGTTGAGTTGGCAAACCATCGCGATTGGCGATCCGCTTTATCGGCCCTTCGCGATCAGTTTTTCCAAACAGTGGGCTTTGCGCGATCAGTTGCCGGACGAACTCTATCCTTACGTAGTGCTGCGGCAACTACAGCAGTTGCAACATCAAGGAAATACCGAAGAAGCACGGCGATTGGCAGACGAGGTCATGCGCACACGTCCCAGCGCCCCCGTTGCGTTGGCGCAGGCTAAACTCTTGGCCGCGGCGGGCGATCATGCGGGGGCTTGCCGAGCGGCATCGTGGGTTACCCGTTTGCTCCCGTTTCCCTCGACCGATTTGCCTTGGGCGATCGAAGCGGCGCAGGACTTGGTGGATAATGGACAAGCGGAAGTCGCAGCAGATTTTCTGACGCGATTCATCGACGATCCGAGTTTAACACCAGAATTTCGCAGTGCCTTTCTCACTCATGGGATCGTCGCGGCTCGCGATGGGCACAAAGAGGAACTCGCGAAGAAGTGGCAGGCGGAAATCGACGCGGCGAAACAGAAACCGGCGGCCAAATAAGACGTGCTGAACCAGCGGCAGTCGTGACCTGGCGGCCTGAGCACCAGAGATCAGGGCACAAAAAAGCGGCCGCGAAGGGCCGCTTGTACAAAACGGATGCGGAGATGGGTTAAGCCGATTCCACGATTTTGTCCGCCAAGCCGTATGCGATCGCTTCCTCAGCGTTCAGATAAAAATCGCGATCGGTGTCCCGATTGATCCTTTCGAGGGGCTGGCCGGAGGCATCGGCAAGGATCTGATTCAGCTCGGCACGGAGCTTTTCCATTTCTTTCGCTTGAATATTGATGTCGCTGGCGGGACCCACCATGCGACCCGAAATGAGGGGCTGGTGAATCAGCACCCGCGAATGCGGATAGAGGAAACGATGACCTTTCGGTGCGCCGCTCAGCAGGATCGAACCCATCGACGCCGCCATCCCTGTCACCACAACCGTGATCGGAGATGTAACGAGCTTCATGGTGTCGAACACTGCCATCCCAGCCGTGATGGAGCCACCGGGGCTGTTAATATAAAACGTGATCGGTTTTCCCGGACCGGTCATTTCAAGGTAGAGGAGCTTTTCAGTGAGGTCTTTCGCAGACTCATCGGTGACGGCGCCCCATAGGAAAATTTTCCGTTCCTTGAGAAACCGCCTTTGGATCAAAGCAGCGACAGGGGCCGCGTGTTTTTCGGCCATCTCGTTTTCCTTCTGCTCGTCATCATCTTCGTCATCGAAGCGGGGAAGGACTCGAGGCGACTGCAAATTCGTGATGGACATAGTCGCGTAACGTGCGCGGGTCGGCCCGTTTTGCCAGTAAAAACCTTTTGAACCTGCTCGCTTGAGTAGTTGCCGCCTAAAGTAACTACCTCATGCGGCGATTGGGGGTTTATGCTTAATACCCCTGGTAGCTTTTCGAAAGGACGCCTGACCCCTGTGGAGGTGGCCGGTTACCTGCAAACGATTCCTTCTGCGCCAGGAACATTGAATGGCCTGGAGGAGATTTTCTACGAAGGCCCATCTTCGCTCAACGAAGTTACGCGCTTAGTGCGTTATGAGCCCGGGTTGGCGGCGCAAATTCTACGCACGCGGCAGGCTTGCCCCAAAGTATTCACCCCGAGCTTTGCGATCGAAGATGCGATTAACGATCTCGGTTTCTCCTACGTGCAGGACATCGCACTCGACGCGACGCGCTCGCAGCTCATCAACCAACCGCTCGACGTGTACAATCTGTCGATGGACGAATTTTGGCGCCGTTCCGTTTCAACGGCGATTGCTGCTGAACTTATCGCGGAAGAAACCGGCGAAGACACGGGTATCTCTTTCACCGTCGGTTTGCTCCACAACATTGGCATGCTCGCGATTGACGCGTGGGCGCGTCAGGAGTCGCCGGAACTGGTATTCGCCCATCGTTCCTGGCCGCGCGAATTCAGCATGGCGGAGAGTTCTTTGCTCGGCTTTACCAACGCAGAAGTGGG
>Ga0068856_100002720_pt1 | contig 18121 bp, 19 predicted proteins | sample KBSCornC62_FD_66595 | JGI IMG/M metagenome (GOLD analysis project Ga0068856, IMG submission 66595) | Corn rhizosphere microbial communities from Kellogg Biological Station, Michigan, USA - KBS Corn C6-2 | ecosystem: Host-associated > Plants > Roots > Rhizosphere > Soil ...
CAGCGCCGTTTCGTCGCTTTACGAGCAGGGGTTGGGCGATTTCTTCCTCGATGACATGTATCGGTACGAGGCGGCGTACGCGATTCCGACCCCAGAAGTGCAGACGCAACTGCTGGCGTTGTTCGCGAAAAAGGACCGCCTGACGCACACGCACGCGCGCGCCTACAACATGCTCGCGTACCCATGGGCGACGCGATACCAGCAATCGAACCAGTGGGCGATCGAAATGCTCGCCATGGCGTTGAATCCGCAAATCGATACCAGGGAATTCGCGCAAAGCTGGCTTCGTCTCTACGACTTCAGGCCATCGACACTGAAGATCGGCCCGCTCAAGCGTCTCGGCGCCGAAGTCTCGCGCGTCAACATCGCGTTCGACGATCAGCCTGCCGGTTTGCGTTTCGCGAATCGGATCGAAACGGCGACGGCCGACTCGGTCTTTGCGTGGCTGCAGCGCAGCGCGCTGGGCGGTCCTTTGCGCAGGGTGGACTGACACCCTCGTTCTTTCGAGAACGTTCCCGGCATCCGACAGAGTCGAGCGTCACTTCGAGACATTCGCGTTCCTGGGCACGAACCAGCGCCACGGGTGCTCGACCGCGCGGCTGATGCCGATGCGCGGCGTGCCCACCAAATCGGTTGGCGGCGGCGTGCCGTCGTCGACGATGCCGAACGACGCGCGTCCCGTGTATAGCGCGATGCCATCGTGTGCGCCGACGATGCCGAGCGCTTGCGTCAGACGAGCCGGTCCGCTGCACAAATCGCGATCGCGTTTCGCGGCGGGTCGCGCCGCGCGCATCGCGTCCAGCCCGCTCAGCGGTTCGAGCGCGCGCAGCAGCACGCCGGCGCCGACGCCCTCGTCGGCGCAGACGGTGTTCGCGCACCAATGCATGCCGTAGGTGAAGTACACATACATGTGTCCGGGCGGACCGAACATCGTCGCGTTACGTGCCGTTTTGCCGCGGTACGTGTGCGCGGCCGGATCCTCCGCGCCGCAATACGCCTCCACCTCGACGATGCGTCCGCTGCGGCCGTCGGCCGCGACGAGGATCTTGTTGAGCAGCTCGGGAGCGACGACGCGCGGGTCGCGGCGGTAGAACGACTGCGGCACCCGGCGTTGGCGGCGGCGCGAAACGCGCGGCGCGGAAGACAGTGGAGACATTGAAACGGATCCAGCCTGCCAGCGCCAATCCTACCGCAGACTCAGTGCCGCGCGCAGGTACGGTGTCTACCGGAAGCAGCCGGGCTCGATGTGAGGCCACATGGCTTCACACCCCCGCCGCTGCTTCCAGCGGCAGCAACACGCGGAACGTCGTGCCCACGCCGAGTGCGCTTTCCACCTCGATGCGCCCGCCGTGCTTCTTCACGATGCCCTGCGAGATCGACAGCCCGAGCCCCGTGCCTTTGCCCGCGGGCTTGGTCGTGTAGAACGGCTGGAAGATTTTTTCCAGCTGTTCGGGCGCCATGCCGCTGCCGTCGTCCTGGATTTCGATCGCGGCGAACCCGTCCACCACGTCGGTGCGCAAGGTGATCGTGCCGTTGTCGCCGATCGCATGGCCGGCATTCACCAACAGGTTGAGAAACACCTGGTTCAGTTCCGACGGCACGCAGCGCACGTACGGAAGGTTGCCGAAGTGCTTGACCAGTTTCGCCTTGTACTTGAGTTCGTTCCAGACGATGTTGAGCGTCGAGTCGAGCCCGCGGTGCAGGTCGGCGAGCTTCCAGGCCTCGCTCGCGTCGCTGCGCGAAAAATCCTTCAGGTCCTTCACGATCTGGCGCACGCGCTCGGCGCCTTCGCGCGACTCGGCCAGCAATTGCGGCAGGTCGGTACGCACGAAATCGATGTCGAAGCGCCGGCGCATGTCCTGGATCTGCGCATTGTCCTGCGCGGGCGCGACCCGCTCGTAGCCTTCGATCAGCGCCAGCAGGTGCTGCGTGTACGTGACCAGCGTCTCCAGGTTCGACTGCACGTAGCCCATCGGGTTGTTGATCTCGTGCGCGATGCCGGCGGCGAGCTGGCCGATCGACGCCAGTTTTTCGGTGTGGATCAGCTGTTCCTGGCTCGCACGCATCTGAGCCTGCACCGCTTCGAGTTCGGCGTTGCGGCGCCGCAGCTCCTCGTCGCGCGCGCGCAGCGCGCCGACGTCACGGAACGTGGCGCCGAACAGCGCCGGCGCGGAACTGCCGTCGATCGGCGCAAGATGCAGTTCGAGCACGTGCCTGCCGTAAGTGACGTCGCCGTGCCAGGCACCGTTCGCCTGGGCATGCGCCAGCATGGTGTCGTCGATCAATCTGAGCGCCGCGCAATCGCGCGCACCGGGACTGCCATCGGCGCGTTGCGTCAACGCTTCGAACGCGCAGTTGAAGAAACGGAACGCACCGTCGGCGTCGAACAGCAAAACCGGCAAGGGCGACGCTTCGATGAACGCGCGCAAACCCGCGCTGACGGCATCGTCTGCGGCACGGTCGGGCGCGGCGCGGCGCGACTCGCGCGCCGCCGGTGCGCGCGCGGCGTCACGCGCGGGGCGTGGTCGGATCGGAGCGTAGGCTTCGCGCATTCATGCCTTCGCTCGCGCACGCGGCGCGATGGCGTGGCCGAACGCGCCGTGCGCGTCGTAGGAGCCGGTCCGGGTTTCGAGTCCGAGCTGGCGCAGTGTCCACTGCGTTTCGTGGCGGCGGCGCGCGATCAGCGCACCGTTGGCGACATTCAGCGCGGCCAATTCGCGCAGTTCCGCGTCGAAGCCGGCGAGCGCGGCGCGCTGCGCCATGCCGCCGTCCTGCAGCCGTTTCAGCTGCGTCAATTTGGTCTCGGCCAGGCGCAGGATCGCATCGAAATCGTTGGCGATCAGCGCCGCGCGCTCCGCGCGCAGCGTATCGCCGAGTTCGCGCAGCGGTTGCGGCAAGCGGTTCGCATCCCCCCGGACGGCGCTCATGGCAGCTTGCGCTCCAGATCGAGCATGCGCTGCGCGATGCGGCCGGCGTCCGGCTTGTAGCTGCCGTCGAGCACCGCGGCGCGAACGCGCGCCACTTTCGCGGCATCGAGCGGGGCGGAGCTCGCCGGCGCGGTGGCGCGCGGCGTTTCCACGGCGCTCGCCGCTGTCGCACCGATCGCATTCGCCGCGGCCGTGCCGGCGACGGCGCCGGCCGGCGTGCCGCCGGCCGAGGGTCGCACGTTGCGCAGCGCCGCAGGCACGGCAACGGGGTAGTTCGCGTCGATCTTGGTCATGGTCGCTTCCCGGAATTCAGCCTCACGCCCTCCGGTATCGGCCGTGCTGCGAAAAACTTTAGGCGACGCGCCGTGTGCCGTTCAGAAGCCGATCTCGACCTCGCCCCCGGCGCGGACGATGCCCTGCAACACGCGGTGGCTGCTCACATTTTCGACATTCACGCGCTCGTTGAGCCCGGCATCGCCGAGCGTGCGTCCGGGCGCGCGGGCGTCGATGCCGGCAGCATGCACCACCAGGGTCACGGCCTCGCCGCGGCGCACGGCGCGCGGCGCGACCAGATCGGTCTCGAGCAACGGTGCGCCCGCGACCAGAGTGCGCACCGCGACACGGCCGGCGGCCTGCTCCAGCGCCGACACCGCGGTGCCCATGATCGTGGCCGGATCGCGCTGTTGCAGCGCGACGGCTTCCGGCGGTATGGGCTGGCCGGCACCGACACTGCGCGTCAGCACCACGATCGCCTGTGCCCGCTGCACGCGCAGCGGCACGTACAGTTTCCACGCGGTCGGCGCGCTGCAGGACACCTCGGCGACACCGCGGGCGCCGCTCGTCGCGTTCAGCGGCGCCGCACAGCGCGGCATCTGCAGGTTCGGATCGAGCGTGGCCTCGGCCTGCGCGTCCGCGTTAGGACCGAGCGTGCCGAGCGCCGCCGCGCGGATCTCCGCGATCGACTGGAATTCCGCTGCCTGCGCCAGTGCGCAGAACAGCAACAACAGTGTCAGGAGGACGGTGCGCATCGGCGGTACTTCGCGGCGGCGGGTGGCATCCATCAGGCAAGCCGTGTGCCGCGGGCGCGCGTAAAGTCCCGCCACGCGCGGCCGATAAGGCGGGCGATGAACACGCAGCTTCTGAACCGCATCGACCAGCGCACGCGCCTCGCCGGCCACAACCGGCTCGCGCTGCTGCTGTTCCGGCTCGGCGGGCGTCAGCTTTTTGGCGTCAACGTGTTCAAGGTGCTGGAGGTGCTGAACCGCCCGCCGCTGCACCGGCTGCCGCACACGCGCGCGCCGCTGCTCGGCATCGCCGACCTGCGCGGGCGCTCGGTGCCGGTGGTCGATCTCGGCCGCGCGATCGGCCACCCGGAATCCGACGAAACCACGCAGAATCACCTGATCGTGACGGAATTCAACCGTTCCGTGCAGGGATTCCTCGTCAGCGCGGTGGAACGCATCGTCAACATCGCGGTGGACGAAGTACACCCGCCGCCCGATTTCGGCGAAGCCTCCTACCTGACCGCGATCACGCGGCTCGGCACGGAGCTGATCCAGATCATCGACGTCGAGAAGGTGCTGGCCGAAACCGCCGCGCCGGTGCCGGCGCCGACGCAGGCCCAGGCGCTGCGCGTGCGCGTGCCGGGCGAGCCGCGGATCCTGATCGTGGACGACTCGCGCGTGGCGCGGGCGCAGATCCAGCAGTGCCTGGAGCCGCTCGGTATCCGCTGCACGCTGCTGCCGGACGGACGCCAGGCCCTGACGCACCTGAAACAACTCGCTGCCGCCGGCACGCCGCCGTCGCAGCATTACGCCGTGGTCATCTCCGACATCGAGATGCCCGACATGGACGGCTACACCCTGACGACGGAAATCCGGCGCGACGCCGCGCTGGCGGATTTGTGGGTGCTGCTGCACACGTCGTTATCGGGAATCTTCAACAACGCCATGGTCGAGCGCGTCGGCGCCAACGCGTTCGTGCCGAAGTACAACCCGCACGACCTCGCCACCGAGGTGCTGCAGCGCCTGCAGGCCGTGGGACTGGCCCAGGCCGCCTGATTGCAGGGTGCGGCGCGCGGACGGCGCGCCGCTTTTTTTCGCGTCAAGTTTCCGCGCGGCACGGCGCTTGCCTCGTCCGTGCCACAGGTCTCACGACCGGAGCGCAACGCGATGGCTGATCCAATCAATGCGGGAACGATGGCCGGTTTGTTCGGCATCCACGGTACGGCGCTCGGCATTCGCGAGGCGCGCCTGAACGTGCTTGCCTCGAACCTGGCCAATGCGGACACGCCGAACTACAAGGCGCGCGATCTCGATTTCGCGACCGCGCTGCAGAACGCGAGTGCCGCCGCTCAATCTCCGTTATCGGCCGCGGTGGACAAGACTTCAGGCTCAATGCCCTCGCCGGTGGATCTGGATGCCGCCATGCGCTACCGCGTGCCGCTGCAACCGAGCCTCGACGGCAACACCGTCGACAGCGACTTCGAGCACGCCGCATTCGCGCGTGCCGCACTCGAATACAAAGCCTCGCTCTCGTTCGTCGATGCACGTGTGCACACGATGATGACCGCGATCACCGGAGAATGAGCGTGAGCGGCCTGCCGATCTTCGACATCGCCGGTTCCGCGCTCGCGGCGCAGACCGTCCGGCTCAACACCGTCGCCAGCAACCTGGCCAACGCCGACAGCGTCAGCGGCGATCCGAACAGCGTGTTCCGTCCGCGCGAGACCGTGTTCAGCACGGTGCCGGATCCGGGCAACGCCGGACTCGCCGGCGTGCGCGCCAGCGGCGTGATCGAAAGCACGGCGCCGCCGGTGAAACGCTACGAACCCGGCAATCCGCTCGCCGACGGCCAGGGCTACGTCTATGCGCCGGACATCGATCCGGTGGCGCAGATGGTGAACATGATTTCGTCCGCGCGCGCGTACCAATCCGACGTCGAGGTCATCAACACCGCGAAAGAACTCGCGCTCTCGACCCTGAGCCTCGGCAAATAACGACCTCCGCAGGAATCCCGATGACCGTTTCCGCCACCTCCCCGTCCAACGCCAGCGATCTGTTCAGCCAGCTCGGCATCGCGCAGCAGCAACCCGCGCGCGCCACCAGCGGCAACGACCTCGGCATGGATTCGTTCCTCACGCTGATGACGCAGCAGATGAAGAACCAGGATCCGACCAAGCCGATGGACAGCTCGCAGTTCCTCGGCCAGCTGGCGCAGTTCGCCAGCGTCAAGGGTCTGCAGCAGCTCGATACGCGCCTGCAGGGCATGACGACGATGATGGGCGAAGACCAGTCGCTGCAAGCCGCCGACCTGGTCGGCAAGAACGCCTACATCAAGAGCAACACCGGCACGCTGACCGGAACGAACGGCATTTCCGGCCGCGTCACGACCAAGGCCGCGGGCGATGTGATGGTCGACGTGACCGATTCCGCCGGCAACGTGGTGCGCGAGCTCGACGTACCCTCGAGCGCCGCCGGCGACGTCGACTTCAAATGGGACGGCACCGACGCCAAAGGCAACCCGATGCCGCCCGGCACCTACACGTTCACCGCGAAATCGGGCTCCACCACGCTCGACACGCAAATCGCGGCACGCATCAACAGCATCTCGTATACCGCCAACGGCGTCGTGATCAACCTCGACGGCCACGACGGCATCACGTTCGACCAAATCACCAGCATCGACTGATCGCAGGAGCTTTTCCATGCCTTTTGAAATCGCTTTGAGCGGCATCAGCGCCGCGATGGCCGACCTCAACACCACGGCCAACAACATCGCCAACGTCAACACAACCGGCTTCAAGCGCTCGCGCGCGGAATTCGCCAACCTGTTCGCGGTGACGCCCTACGGCCTCGCCAGCAACGCCGTCGGCTCCGGCGTGCGCGTGGCGAAGGTCGCGCAGCAGTTCGGCCAGGGCAACGTCAACTTCACCGACAACAACCTCGACATGGCGCTGTCGGGCCAGGGCTTCTTCACCCTGTCGCGCGGTGGCCAGACGATCTATTCGCGCGCCGGCGATTTCGGCGTGGACAAGGACGGCTACGTGGTCGATCCGCAGGGCGACAAGCTGCAGGTGTTCCCGCCGACGGCGGCGACGAGCGGCGTCGGCGCCACGAACGGCGGCTTCGATACCGGGCGTCTTGCGGACCTGCGCCTGGACACCTCCGACGCCGCGCCGAGCGCGACGACGTCGGTCGCGGTCGGCGTGAACCTGCCGGCAAGCGCGACGCCGCCGACCACCACGCCGTTCGACCCGACCAACAGCGCGACGTACAACAACACCACGTCGGTGACGACGTACGACTCGCTCGGCGTGCAGCACACGACGTCGTTCTATTACGTCAAGAGCGCGACCGCGAACACCTGGGACATGTACACGTACACCGACGGCACCGCGGTCAGCGGTCCGGACCAGCTGGTGTACGACACCAGCGGCGCGTTGACCACGCCGGCGGGCGGCACACTCACGCTGCCCGCGTACACACCGACCGACGGCGCCGCGGCGATGACGATGAAGCTCGACCTTTCCGGCTCGACGCAGTATTCGAGCGCGTTTTCCGTCAACACCTTGACGCAGGACGGCTACACGACGGGCCAGTTGTCCGGCGTCAGCGTCGGCAAGGACGGCAGCGTCACCGCGAACTACACGAACGGCCAGACCAAGGCGCTCGGCCAGGTCGCGCTGACGAACTTCGCGGATCCGCAAGGCTTGCAGCAGATCGGCGACAACGCCTGGGCGGAAACGTACGAATCCGGCCAGCCGCTGCGCGGCGCGGCGGGGACGTCGTCGTTCGGCCAGATCCAGGCCGGCGCGCTCGAAGCGTCGAACGTGGACCTGACGCAGGAACTGGTCAACATGATCACCGCGCAGCGCGATTTCCAGGCGAACGCGCAGGTGATCTCGACCTCCGACCAGGTCACGCAGTCGATCATCAACATCCGCGGCTGATCGCGTTCACAGTCGATCAAGTAACAGGCGACGGAGACGACGGCGATGGACAAGGGCATCTACGTGGCGATGACCGGCGCGAGCACGGCGCTGCGCGCGCAGGCGTCGGTGGCGCAGAACCTCGCCAACGCCGACACGACCGGTTTCAAGGCCGCGCTGGTTCAAACGCAACCGTACGCGATCAACGGCGCCGGACTGCCGAGCCGCGTCGCGGCCACTCTGGTGCCGGGCGGCTTCGACGCCGGCGCCGGCGCGCTGCAGACCACCGGCAATCCGCTCGACGTCGCGCTCAAGCCGGGCAACTGGCTCGCGCTGCAGGACAGCGCAGGCCAGGAGGCCTACACGCGTGCCGGCAACCTGCACGTGACCGAAAACGGCCAGCTGGTCGGCGCGAGCGGGCGGCCGCTGCTCGGCGAGAGCGGACCGATTTCGATCCCGCCGTACCAGTCGCTGACGATCGCACCGGACGGCACGATTTCGATCGTGCCGCAGGGCCAGGGCCCGGAAGTCCAAGCGACCGTCGGACGCTTGCGCGTGGTCGCGGCGGAGCCCGCGCAACTCGCGCGCGGCGTCGACGGCCTGATGCGCCGCCGCGACGGCGCGACGCCGGATGCCGTCGCCGGCAACGTCGTCACGCCGGGCGCGCTCGAAGCGAGCAACGTGAACGCCGCCGACGCGCTGGTCGGCATGATCGAACTGTCGCGCCAGTTCGATCTGCAGGTACAGGTATTGCACAACAGCGACGAGAACGCGCGTGCGGCGACGTCGCTGCTGAAACTGGGTTGAAACTGAAGGGGGACTCGGGATGAACCAGGCACTGTGGGTAGCCAAGACCGGACTCGATGCGCAGCAGACGCGCATGATGGTCGTGTCGAACAATCTCGCGAACGTGAACACGACCGGCTTCAAGCGCGGACGCGTGAACTTCGAGGATCTCCTGTACCAGAACGAACGCCAGCCGGGCGGCGCGACGTCGCAGCAGACGCAGCTGCCGTCGGGCCTGACCACCGGCACCGGCGTGCGCGTGGTCTCGACCGAGAAATCCTTCGATCAGGGCACGATGCAGCAGACCGGCAACGCGCTCGACGTCGCCGTCAACGGCCGCGGATTCTTCCAGGTGCTGATGCCCGACGGCACGACCGCGTACACGCGCGACGGCAGTTTCCAGTTGAATTCGCAGGGCCAGCTCGTGACCGCTTCGGGCTACGCCGTGCAACCCGGCATCCAGATTCCGAATGCGGCGCAGAGCGTCACCGTCGGCACCGACGGCACCGTGTCGGTGCAGGTGGCCGGACAGGCCGCGCCGGTGCAGGTCGGTACGCTGACACTGTCGGATTTCATCAATCCCGCCGGGCTGCAGGCGCGCGGCGAAAACCTCTACGTCGAAACCGGTTCGAGCGGACCGGCGCAGCAATCGACGCCAGGGCTCTCGGGCATGGGCACGATCCAACAGGGCTCGCTCGAAAGCTCGAACGTCAACGTGGTGGAAGAGCTGGTCAGCATGATCGAGACGCAGCGCGCGTACGAAATGAACGCGAAGGCGATCTCGACCACCGACCAGATGCTCGGCCACCTGACTTCCAACATGTGAGAACGATCATGCGTTTTGTCCTTGCCGCGCTCTGTTGCGCCCTCGCCGGCTGCGCCGCCGTCAATCTCGACAAGAAGCCGCCGCCGATGCCGCCGACGTTGCCGCCGAACACGCCGCTCGCACCCGCGACGGCCGGCGCGATCTACCACGCCGGCAACGAGCTGGCACTGTTCCAGGACGTGCGCGCGCGCAGCGTCGGCGATCTGATCACGATCCAACTCGTCGAAAGCACGAACGCGACCAGCAGTGCGTCGACCAAGACCTCGAAGAAATCCGACGTCGACATGTCGGTCGGCACGCTGTTCGGCGGCAAGAACGGCAAGCTCAACAAACTGCTGAATTCCACCGGTTCGGCCGGCAACTCGTTCGACGGCAGCGGCGACACCAGCCAGAGCAACAAGCTCGACGGCTTCGTCACCGTGACCGTGGCCGAGCGCTTGGTCAACGGGAACCTGCTGGTGCGCGGCGAAAAATGGATCCAGCTCAACCGCAGCAACGAATACGTGCAGATCTCCGGCATCGTGCGCCCGGCCGACATCGCGCCGGACAACAGCATCCCGTCCAGCCGCGTGGCCGACGCGCGCATCGCCTACGGCGGTCGCGGCGAAATGGCGCAGAGCAACGCGATGGGCTGGCTGTCGCGCTTCTTCAATTCACCCTACGCGCCGATGTGAGCGCGACGATGCGCCGACTCCTGACATTGCTGCTGCTCGTCGCGTTCGCGCCGGCCGTGCTGGCCGAACGCATCAAGGACCTGGCCCAGGTCGGCGGCGTGCGCAACAACCCGCTGGTCGGCTACGGCCTGGTGGTCGGGCTCGACGGCACCGGCGACCAGACCAGCCAGGCCCCGTTCACTGTGCAGAGCCTGCGCACGATGCTGCAGCAGCTCGGCGTGACGGTGCCGGCGAACGTCAATCCGCAGCTGAAAAACGTCGCCGCCGTCGCGGTGCAGGCGGATCTGCCGCCCTTCGCGAAGCCCGGGCAGCCGATCGACATCACCGTGTCCTCGATCGGCAACGCCGGCAGCCTGCGCGGCGGCTCGCTGCTGATGACGCCGCTCAAAGGCGCCGACGGACAGGTCTACGCGATCGCGCAGGGCAACCTCGTCGTCGGCGGCCTCGGCGCCTCCGGCAAGGATGGATCGCGCGTGGTCGTCAACGTGCCGAGCGCCGGTCGCATTCCCGGCGGCGCACTGGTCGAACGCGCCGTCGACGCCGGCCAGATGCAAGGCGACGTCACGCTCAACCTGCATCAACCGGATTTCACCACCGCGCAGCGCATGGTCGAGGCACTGGACCGGGCGCTCGGCGCGGACGCGGCGCATGCGCTCGATCCCATAACGGTCACCGTACACGCGCCGGTCGATCCGTCCGGCCGCGTCGGTTTCATCGCCAAGGTGGAAAACCTCGAGCTCGACCCGGGCGACGCCGCGGCCAAAGTGGTGATCAACGCGCGCACCGGCACGATCGTGATCGGCGCGCACGTGCGCGTGATGCCGGCCGCGGTGGCGCACGGCTCGCTCGTCGTCACCATCGCGGAACACGCCGCGGTCAGCCAACCGGCAGCGTTCGCGCAAGGCCAGACAACGGTCGTGCCCAACTCCGACGTCAAGGTGCAGCAGGACGCCTCGCGCATGTTCCTGTTCTCCGGCGGCGTGTCGCTCGACGACATCGTGCGCGCCGTGAATCAGGTCGGCGCCGCGCCGGGCGATCTGGTCGCGATCCTCGAAGCGCTCAAGCAAGCCGGCGCGCTGCGCGCCGAGCTCGAAGTGATCTGAGCATGCGCGCGCCGATCGCCACGCTCGGCCAGAACGTCTCCGACCTGCCGGGCTCGGCCGGACTCGAAGCGCTGCGGCACGCGGCGCAGCACCACGATCCGAAAGCGGCGAAGGTCACAGCATCGAAATTCGAAAGTCTGCTGGCGGAACAGCTGGTCAAGAACATGCGCCAGACGAGCATGGGCGACGCCATGTTTCCGGGTTCGTCCAGCATGTACCGCGAGATGTACGACAAGGAAATCGCCAAGCGCCTGACCCAGGGCAAGGGCCTGGGCTTGCAGCCGATGATCCGGCGCGCGCTCGGCGACAAGACCGCGGCGACCGGCGCGTCGCCGACGCCGGCTGCAAATGCCGCGAGTGCGTTGTCGCTCGCGAAATACGTGCACGCGCCGGCGGCCGGCATACCGCTGCCGCAGGCCGCCGCACCCGCGGCGAACACGGCCGCCGTCGCGCCAGGCGTTGGCGCAGCGCGCGGCGTTGCGGGCGACACGTCGTCCGGCATCGATCAAACACGCACCGAGAGCGTGCCGAACGTTTTGTCCGCGCTCGGTGCCGAAACCCCGGCGCTCGCTGCCCTGGCCGCGTCTACGATCTCGCCGGCCGCACCGCTGTCGCCGATCGCGCCGTCGATGGCGGGCGTCCAGTTCGCCAGCCTGGCGCCCCAAACCGCGCTGCCGAGCGCGCACGCGACGCTTGCCGCATCCGCCGACGCGGCGGCGTTCGCGAACACGCTGTTCGCCGCCACGCCGGCGACGACGCGCACGGTGCCGGCTGCAAACGCAGCCGTCGCATCGCCCGGTTCGGCGCGCTCGGCGACCGGCGCTCCGGCGACGCTTCCGCACGACGCGCTGAACCGCAACGCCGCTCCCGCATCGAACGAAGATTTCGTCAACCGCGTGTGGCCGCATGCGCAGCGCGCCGCCGCCGCGCTCGGCGTATCGCCGCAAGTGCTGGTGGCGCAAGCCGCGCTCGAAAGCGGCTGGGGCCGCCACGTCGGCGGCGACCACAACCTGTTCGGCATCAAGGCCGGCTCGAGCTGGCACGGCGCGACGCGCAGCGTGTCCACCTCCGAATACGAAAACGGCACGCTGCACAAGGAAAGCGCGAAATTCCGCAGCTACGCCTCGATCGCGGACAGTTTCGACGACTACGCCGCGCTGCTGAAAAACAATCCGCGCTACGCCGCCGCGCTTCACGCCGGCGGCGACAACGCCGCGTTCGCGCGCGCCCTGCAGCACGCGGGCTACGCGACGGATCCCGGCTACGCCGCCAAGATCACCGCGATCGCGAACGGACCCGCGTTCGCCGGCGTGCTCAAGAATCCGTCCGACGGGCCGCTAATAGCGAGCAGGTGACCTATGTCCGACATCCTCAGCACCGGTACCTCCGCCCTCCTCGCCTTCCAGCGTGCGCTCGCGACCATCGGCAACAACGTCGCGAACGTGAACACGCCCGGCTACAGCCGGCAACGCGTCGACCTGTCCAGCCGCCCGGGCCAGCAGTACGGCTTCGGCTTCATCGGCAGCGGCGTGCAGGTGACCAACGTCGAGCGCGTGGTCGATACGATCCTGACCGGCCGCGCGCTGCAAAGCGCGGGGGAACTCGGGCGCCTGTCGCAATTGTCCACGCTTGCGGGCAACGTCGATCAGGTATTTTCGAACGCCGCCACAGGCATCGCGCAGCCGATGTCGAGTTTCTTCGACGCCGCGCAAGGCGTCGCCAGCGACCCCACATCGGCGGCGGCACGCAACCAGTTTCTCGGCGGTGCGCAGGACCTCGTCAACCGCTTCCATGCGCTGCAAAGCCAGCTGCAGCAGCAAGACAATGGCGTCGACCAGCGCTTGAACGCCGGCGTCGCCGACGTCAACGCACTGACCCGGCAGATCGCGGCGCTGAACGATGAAATAGCGCGCCAGAGCGGCGCCGGCGCGGGCAAGGCGCCGAACGATTTGCTCGATCAGCGCGACCAGCTGCTGCAGCAGCTCGGCGCCAAGATCGGCGTGACCACGACCAAGGCCGACGACGGCGCGCTGAACGTGTTCACCACGTCGGGACAGGCGCTGGTGATGGGCAACCAGGCCGCCACGCTCGCCACCACGGTCGATCCGTACCAGCCGACGCGGCACAGCCTGGCGCTCTCGAGCGCCGGCGGGCCGATCGCGATTCCGGACAGCGGCGTGGGCGGGGAACTCGGCGGCATGCTGCAGTTTCGCCACGACGTGATCGACCCGGCCGAGAACCAGCTCGGTCGTCTCGCCGCCGGGCTCGCGTTCAAGGCGAACGCGCAGCAGCACGCGGGCACGGACCTGTACGGGAACGCCGGCAGCGACCTGTTCGCCATGCCGACGCCGTCCGTGTTCGCACGCAGCAACAACACCGGCACGGGTACCGTGAACGCCAGCGTGAGCGATCCGAGCGCGCTGGGCACGAACGACATCGTGCTGCAATTCGACGGCACGAACTGGAAAGCGACCGACGCCGCGAGTGGCGCCGTGCTTCCCATGAGCGGTGCCGGCACGGTGGCATCGCCGTTCAGCGTCGGCGGCATCAGCGTCACCGTCGGCGGCGCTGCCGCGGCCGGCGACAGTTTCCTCGTCCGCCCCACGGCGGATGCGGCAAGCCAGATCGGCGTCGCACTGACCGACCCGAGCAAGATCGCGGCGGCGCTGCCAGTCCGCGGCAGCGCGTCGACCGGCAACACCGGCAACGCATCGTTCGGCACCTTCAGCGTGACCGATGCGTCCGATCCGAATCTCCGCTCGCCGATCACGATCCAGTTCACCGGTGCGAACACGTACTCGATCAACGGCGCGGGTTCCTACACGTTCACCAGCGGCGCGCCGATCAACGTCAACGGCTGGCAAGTCGCCCTGAACGGGACGCCCGCGACCGGCGACACGTTCAACGTCGGCCCGACCGGACCCGGTTCGAGCGACAACGGCAACATGCGCACGTTCGCATCCCTGAGCGACGCCGGACTCTTTTCCGGCGGCAACGTCTCGCTGACACAGGGCGTGAGCCAGCTCACCTCGTCCGTCGGTAGCATCGCCGAACAGGCGAACCTGGCGCAGTCGGCGCAAAGCGCGATCGACACGCAGCTGTCGGACCAGCGCAATTCGATTTCCGGCGTGAACCTCGACGAAGAGGCCGCGAACATGGTGCGATTCCAGCAGGCGTACCAGGCCGCGGCGCAGATCGTGTCGATCGCGAACCAGACATTCCAGTCGCTGTTGTCGGCGGTGCATTCATGAGCGATCGCGTTTCCACGGTAGGCATGTACAGCCAGGCGCTGACCGCGATGCTGGCGCGCCAGGCGGACGTCGCGCGCGCGCAGCTGCAGCTGTCGTCCAACAGCAAGCTGCTGAGCGCCGCGGACGATCCGGTCGGCGCCGGCATGGCGGTCATGCTCGATCGCGCGAGCGCGGAACTGGACCGCTACCAAACGAACGCGGGCTCGGTCGGGAATCGGCTGAACCTGGAGGAAACCGCGCTGGCGTCGGCCGGCGATCGGCTCACGCGCATTCGCGAACTCGCGGTCCAGGCGTCCAACGACACGCAATCGACCAGCTCACGCAACGCGATCGTGGACGAGCTCAAGCAGATCTACCAGGGCCTGATCGCCGACGCGAACAGCGGCGACGGGAGCGGACATTACCTCTTCGCCGGCAGCCAGGACGCCAGCGCGCCGTTCGCGCAAGGCGCGGGCGGCGTGACCTATTCCGGCGACCAGGTGCAGCGCCGCGTCGACATCTCGAGCAGCGTCGCGGTCGACGACACCGATCCGGGCAGCGAAGTGTTCCAGCGCATCCGCAGCGGCAACGGCACCTTCGCCGCGCGCGCGGCGGCGGGCAATACCGGTTCGCTGGTGCTGACGGCGTCGAGCCTCGCCAATCCCGCGACGTGGACCGGCGGCAGCTACAACGTGACGTTCGACGGCGCGGGCAATTACCAGGTGACGGATGCGAGCAGCACCGTGGTCGCGTCCGGCGCGTACACGCCGGGTACCGCGATCCAGTTCGCCGGCACCAGTCTCACGTTCGACGGCGCACCCGCCGCGGGCGATTCCTTCAGCGTCAAACCGGCGCCGAACCAGGACGTGTTCGCCACCGTCAAGAACCTGATCGACGCGGCGAGCGCACCGAACAGTACGGCGGCGCAAAAAGCCGCACAGCGCAATGGTTTCTACGCCGCGCTCGAAGATCTCGACCAGGCGCAAACGCACCTGATCGACGTGCGCGCCGGCGTCGGCGCGCGTCTCAACACGCTCGACACCACGGCGACCGAACGCGACGCGCAGAGCGTCACGCTCAAGACCACGCTGTCGGGCTTGCGCGATCTCGACTACACCGAAGCCGCGAGCCGTCTGAGTCTGCAGATGACGGCGCTGCAAGCCGCACAGCAGACGTTCCAGAAAGTACACAGCTCGTCGCTGTTCGATTTCCTGCGCGGTTGATTTTTTTGCTCGTCATTCCGGCGAAAGCTGGAGGCGCTCTTCAACAGCGGAGCTGCTCATCCAGTGCCTGCTGTGCGGTGCGAAAGTCACTGGATTCCGGCTTTCGCCGGAATGACGAGACAAGAAGACGAGATAAGAAAAGGCCGCACTAAAGTTTCCTCCAACCGATCCGATAACTCTTCTTAGCAGCGGCAACGGCCTCGGCAATTCAGGGCCACCCTGCGGACCCCGGCAAAGGCGCAAACGAGCGCGCCGGGTACCCGAACAACCGAGGAGTACTCACATGCAAGTCATCAACACCAACGTCATTGCGCTGAACGCGCAACGCAACCTCAATTCTTCGCAGTCCACGCTCGCCACGGCCATGCAGCGCCTGTCGTCCGGCCTGCGCATCAACAGCGCGAAAGACGACGCCGCCGGCCTCGCCATCTCGCAACGCATGACGAGCCAGATCAACGGTCTCGACCAGGCCGCGCGCAACGCGAACGACGGCATCTCGCTGGCGCAGACCGCGGAAGGCTCGCTGTCCACGATCGACGACAACCTGCAGCGCGTGCGCGAACTGGCCGTGCAGTCGGCGAACGCGACGAACTCGTCTTCGGACCGCGCCGCGATCCAGACCGAAGTCGGACAGCTGATGTCTGAAATCGACCGCGTCGCGAACCAGACCTCGTTCAACGGCGTGAAACTGATTGACGGCAGCTTCACCAGCGCCGTGTTCCAGGTCGGTGCGAACGCGAACGAAACGATCACCGTGTCTTCCGTGGTCGACGCCAACGTCGCCGCGCTCGGCAGCGTCACGGCCGCGAGCGGCCAGTCCAGCGCCGTCACCGGCATCAACAGCCTCGGCGCCGTCGGCGCGGGCAAGCTGCTGGTCAACGGCGTCGACGTCGGCGCTTCGATCGGCGCAGCCGGCACCAGCCAGCAGCGCGTCGGCCAGGTCGTCGATGCGATCAACAACTTCGCCACCCAGACCGGCGTCAACGCCGCCTTCGACAGCTCGACCGGCAAGATCGTGCTGACCTCGGGCTCGACCATCGCCGTGACCGGCACGGACGACGGCACCGCGACCGGCTTCAACGTCGGCAACGGCGACGGCTCCGGCACCGCGACCACGACGACCGGCCTGACCTCGCTCAACGTCAGCTCGTTCGCCGGCGCCACGCTCGCGATCCAGCAGGTCGACTCCGCGCTGCAGCAGGTCAACTCGGCCCGCGCCTCGCTCGGCGCGATCCAGAACCGCTTCAGCTCGGTCGTGTCGAACCTGAGCACGAACTCGGAAAACCTGAGCGCGTCGCGCAGCCGCATTCAGGACGCCGACTTCGCCGCGGAAACCGCGACCATGACCAAGACGCAGATCCTGCAGCAGGCCGGTACCGCGATGTTGGCCCAGGCCAACCAGGTTCCGCAGAGCGTGCTCTCGCTGCTGAAAGGCTGATCGCCACGTCGTAACGAACGCCCGGCGCCGACGGTTTCGGCGCCGGGTATGCCTGAAGGAGTCCCGTCATGTCGCTCGACGCCACGCACGCCTCGCCGCTCGCATCGCTTTCGATGTCGGCTGCGCCGGTGCCGGTGCCAACGCAGGCGGGGCCGCAAGACACCGCCGCGGCGCTCGAACGCGCCGAAGCGGAGATCGACCGCGCACTCGGCGACAGCGAACACGCGCGGCTGGAATGCCACGTCGATGCGGCCACGCGCGCGACCGTGCTGCAGGTGGTCGAGCGTCGCAGCGGCGCGGTCCTGTTCCAGGCACCGTGCGCGATCGCCGCCGCACTGGCGCAGGCGCTGGGCCTCGTCCCGGCCGCAGACGAACAACGATGAGCGGCACGATCAGCAGCGCGGGCATCGGCTCGGGCCTGGACGTCAACAGCCTGGTCAGCCAGCTGGTGGCGGCCGAACGCGCGCCGCAGGACACGCAACTGGCGAAACGCACCAACACGACCAGCGCGCAGCTGTCCGCATACAAGGCGATCCAGGGCGCGATGACGAACCTGCAAAGCGCGCTCACCGCGCTGCAGGGCACGAGCGGCGCGTTCGCCGCCAGCACCGCCGTTTCCGCCGACAACACCGTGTTCACTGCCAGCGCCACGCAAACGGCCGCGGCAGGAACCTACCAGGTCCAGGTCCAATCGCTCGCCACGGCGCAGAAGCTCGCCTCTGCCGGCTACGGCTCGACCGCCACGGCGGTCGGCACGGGGCGCCTGTCGTTCAGCGCGGGCAGCAACACGTTCAACGTCGACATCGACAACACGAACAACACGCTCAGCGGCATTCGCGACGCGATCAACGCCGCGAGCGGCAACACGAGCGTCAGCGCCAGCCTGATCACCGCCGACGACGGCGTGCACCTGGTGCTGACCGCGCGCAACACCGGCGTGGCCAATGCGATCGACGTCACCGCCAGCGGCGGCGACGGCGGCCT
>Ga0068856_100002722_pt1 | contig 18116 bp, 10 predicted proteins | sample KBSCornC62_FD_66595 | JGI IMG/M metagenome (GOLD analysis project Ga0068856, IMG submission 66595) | Corn rhizosphere microbial communities from Kellogg Biological Station, Michigan, USA - KBS Corn C6-2 | ecosystem: Host-associated > Plants > Roots > Rhizosphere > Soil ...
AATATTTGTTGACGCTCAATCGCAATCCGGCGCTGACCGTCCCTTCGGGCCCGTTCACCTGGACGGCGGGTAACCAGCCGACGCAAATCGCTGCCAATGGCGATCAGATCATCGTCGCAGGTTCGTCCGGCTACGGCTTGAACAAGGTCAAGGCGGCGCAGGGCGAACTGGAGCGCGAGCTCCGTCTGCCGGTCCTCTCCGCAATCACTTTCGGCGGCCGGTACGAGCAGGACAAATATATCTCGCGCGGATACCGCACCAGCGCGAAGGGCATTCAGACCCAGAACATCGACAGCAAGTTCCTGACGTCAAACCCCTATGTCGACTCATTTTTCGGCGGCACGGCCGGTAACTACCTCTCGAATTGGCCGCAGCTCGACTATGATTATATCGTGAGCCGGCTGCAGCCGGTGACGGCCGCGGTCGGGGACGTGGTGACGCCGACCGGCTGGATCAACGATCCGACCAATTCGTCCTATTCGCTGTTCAATTTCAACGTGCGGAAGAACATCTTCGCGCTTTACGGCCAGGCTGATCTTGCATTCGAATTCGCCGGCATCCAATTCAAGGGCTATGCCGGCCTGCATTACGAGAACACAGACCAGCTGATCGATGCGCTAGCGAAGCAGGTCGATCCCTCGGGTGCGGTCATATTCGGGCGGCAGCAATTCCACTCCAAAGATCATCAGTGGCTGCCGTCGGTGTATCTGTCGGCGGACGTGGCGCAGAATATGGTGTTAAGGACGGCTTATTACCGGGCATTCGTACGTCCCCAGCCGCGCAGCCTGACCCCCTCGACCGGGGTCAGCGCCAACTCGACCGGTTATTCGATCCAATATGGCGGCGCCGACCTGAAGCCTTATTATGCCGACTCGGAGGACGTCTCGCTCGAATGGTATAACCGTCCGGGAGGGCTTTTCTCGATCGCCGGGTATCGCAAGGTCATTCACAATCTGATCGCGCCGGAAACGCGTCTGTCCATGCTCTGTCCCGCCGATGCGACGCAGTTCGGCCTGGGGCATCTCCATACGGTAGGGACCACCTGCTACAGCGACATTCTCGTCGCCGGGCAGCCGGCGATCATCACGGCGAGCGGCAGCTACAACCAGACCAATCCGATCAAGGTGCTGGGCCTGGAATTCACAGCGCAGCAGAACCTCGACTTCCTGCCTGGCATCCTCAAATATCTGGGCGGACAGTTCAATTATTCCTACACCAAGATCTCGGGCCGGAATCCGGATGGAACCAACGCCCAGCTGCCCGGCGTATCGAAGAACAACGTCAACCTGATCGGCTATTTCGAGTCACCCAGGCTCGGTGCTCGGCTGATCTATACGTGGCGTGACCAATATACGCTGACGGGCGGCAACAGCTTCACGGGCGGTTCAAGCTTCGTAGCACCGCGTGCCCAAGTTGACGGGTCGATATCGTTCAAGTTCAACGAACGTTATTCCCTGTCGCTGGATGCGTTCAACCTGACGGACGCAAAGCGTTACCAATATCAGGTGGTGGAAGGCATACCACGGCAAGTCGACTATGATGGCCGGACCTTCACGTTGAGCTTTCACGGCACGTTCTGAAAATATGGAGGGGCTGCGGGCGAACCCCCGGCCCCTCCATAATTCTCGACAGGTTTGCGGCCAGGTCCGCACAAGATCGGATCCCGATCTTCGGCTATCCTCGCTCAGCAAATCGTCACTTTGGGGAAAACGGATGCTGCGCCGAAGAGACGTCCTTCTTAGCGTCGGTGGTGCCGCGCTCGGCGGGCGGGCGATCGGCCATACGATCCGGCCAACCCCGCGGAAGGATCGTCCCACAGGCCTGATGGTGGACCTCAGGCAGGCTCCCGCGGGGGTGCCGACCGACGCGGCCAGCTTCTCGTGGCTCCCGCCCTCCTCCGCCAAAGGACAGCAAAGCGCATTTCAAGTGCAGGCGGCGGAATCGATCCGCAAGCTGCTTGCAAACCGACCCGACTGCGATACGGGCCGAGTGCCAAGTTCGGTATCCGCGTCGGCGTCGCTTCCGGAGCCGATCCTGAAGCGCGGCCACCAGTGCTATTGGCGGGTCAGGACGTGGGACGCGAATGGGCACGTTTCCGGCTGGTCCAGACCACAGCGCGTCATTGCTGAAGCACCCGAAGAATGGGGAGCCGAGGCGATCTGGATCCAAGAAGGTGACCGGCCAACCCATTGGCTGCTCGCGCGCACCGAGTTCGAGGTCCCCGATGACGTTGAGGCGGTGTGGGTGCATGTCACCGCGGCATCGCCGGAACCTGCTCGGCAATATGTGTTCCGCTTGACGCTCAACGGCGCGTTCGTCGGCGTCGGTCCGGTACGATCCTGCGCCCCTCAGACGGAGGCGCGCTACGCGACCTTCGACCTGACCGACCTCGTACACCGGGGCCGGAACGCTCTTGCCGCTCTGTGTTACGCGACCGAAGGACGCGCGTTGCTGGCCAGCCTCACCATCGTGCGCGGCAATGGTCAGCGCACCGTGATCGGTACCGGCCCCCGCTGGCGGGTGCTGGCGGGAGATCGATGGCGTCCGCCTGCCGGCTTCACCGAAGGCGGATATTACAAGGCGCCACAGGAATTTATCGATGCGCGGCAGGAGCCGGTCGGCTGGCAGCTGCCGACCTTCGATGACAGCAGTTGGGCTGTGCCCGAGACGCGTCATTTTGGTCTGGCCTTGCGTCCCCACTCGGTCGACGTCATCGGCGCGCGGATCGTCCATCCCTCCTCCGCGATACGGCTCTCTCCCGAACGATGGTTGTTCGATCTCGGCCGCGAGATTGCGGGGGGCATCCGGCTGATGGTGGACGGTGCCGCCGGACAGACGATCGAAGTCAGGCTTGGGGAAGAGCGGAGCGCGGACGGCGGAGCGCGCTATCAACTTCGCGCATCGCAGATCTACCGCGAGGTGTGGACGCTTCGCGACGGGCCGCAGCAGCTCGAACATTGGGGATATCGTGCCTTCCGCTGGGTCGAAATCATTGCGGAGCCCTCCCTCGATCTGCGCAATGCGCTGGTCGGCATCGCTCTTGCCATGCCGTGGACCGAGAGCGACTCCGCCTTCGCCAGTTCGAGTCCGGATCTCGATCGGGTCTGGACGATGTGCCGCTATTCGATCCAGGCGCTCCGGCTCGACCTCTACCAGGATACGCCGTCACGCGAGCGCGGCCCCTATGAGGGAGATGCGATCGTGAACCAACTGTCCGAACAGGCGGTTCAGCGATCCTATGCGCTGTCGCGTTATTCCACGACTTACCTGGCGCGCCGTCCGGCCTGGCCGACGGAATATCGGATGCAGACGCCGATTCTCGCCTGGCGGGATTATATGGCGACTGGCGACATCGGCACGCTCACCGGCAATTACGACGCGTTGCTCGCAAGGATGAGGCTCGATCGCCTGAACCGCGATGGACTGGTCGAAAAGGATCCCGGCGCACCGAGCCTGGCCGAAAGCGACCTGGTGGATTGGCCGATCGCCAACCGCGACGGCTTCGTCTTCACCCGCGTGAACAGCGTCATCAATGCCTGGCAATTCGCATCGCTGGTGGCGATGGCCAATATCGCACGCGCGACCGGGCATGCCGATGATGCACGGAGATTTACCTCGCTCGGCCAGATGCTGCGGGACCGGATCAATGCCGCTTTCCTTGGTGAAGACGGGACCTATGCGGATGGCATCGGCACCAGCCATCGGTCGCAGCACGCCACCGCCTTCGCGGTCGCGCTTGGTGTGGTGCCCGACAGCCATCGCGTCGCCGCCGGACGGGCATTGGCGACACAGGGCATGCGAATGAGCGTCTATGGCGCGCAATTCCTGCTTGAGGCGCTCTACCGCGCGGGGCAGTCGAGCGCGGCGATGGCGCTGATGACCAGCCGCAATCTTTGTTCCTGGCTTCACATGATCGACAGCCTTCACGCCACGATCGCGACCGAGGCGTGGGATCCGTCGCTGAAGCCGAACATGACCTTCAGTCATGCCTGGGGAACGGCCCCCGCCAATATCGTGCAGCGCTTCGTCGCTGGCGTCGAAGTTGCGGCGCCTGGTGCCGCGCGGCTGCGGATCCGCCCGGAGCCAAGCGGCCTCTCTTTCTTTCGGGCAACGGTCCCCACCATCCGGGGAGGAGTCCGCGTCGCATATGACGCGGGGAACCCGGCGCGCCTGCTGGAGATCAACCTGCCACCCAACGTCAGTGCGGAGATCGAACTCGCTCCTGGCCTCGGGGGCCCATCCGACCGCAGCCGCCTGCGTATCGACGGTGGGTCGTTGAAGCAGTTCACGTCCGGCGGCGACCCGGTCGTGGAAGCGCCATCGGGCACGGCGATCCGCGTCGCTGGCTGAAGCGCACGCATCGGCAATGTGAATGGGTGTCGCTTCGTCCAATGGCACCCGAGCCGCTGATGATCACCAAATTTGGCTCCGCTGGCGGTCCGCTGATGACCCGCCTCAGAACGTGCCGTCATGGCGGCCGCCCCACGCCTCTCGGTACATTCAGGTGCGATCTTCTTCCCCATAAACCGACCTATCCACGCGCAATAGATCACCAATCTTCGGCGGGCCCCACCATCAGATGTGTTCATAATATGAACGCATCTCGCAAAAGATGGACATTAAAATTCGATTCGTTTATCCCGCTCAACGACGCCGAAGCCTGGGCACTCGATTCCGGGCGGCGCCACAGCCGGGCTCGTCCCAAAAGTCCGGCCGGGGAGAGAGGGAGGGGAATTTGGCAATGTCTTCTGGCGCCGATAAATCGATCTGCCGCGGCGGGGCATCAAAGCTGGCTCTGGCCACGATACTCGCGTCGACCGCGGCAATGGCGCACGCCCAGACTGCTCCTGCCGATGGATCGGCGGCTCAGGGCGCGGCTTCACCGCCCCAAACCGCGGGCACTTCACCGACCGCGAGCAATCCGGCGGATAGCGGCGCAGGCGAGATCGTAGTCCAGGGCTATCGTGCGGCATTGGCAAGCGCGATTCAGAACAAGCGTGCGTCGAACAACATCATCGACGTCATCAAAGCCGACGACATGGCGAGCTTCCCCGACGCGAACCTCGCCGAGTCCATCCAGCGTATTCCCGGTGTTTCGATCCAGCGCGATGCGGGCGAAGGACGCAACGTCACCGTTCGCGGCCTCGGCGGCGATTTCGTGCGGACCTTGCTCAACGGGATAGAGGCTTATTCCGCAACCACCGGCTCGACGCTGGGTGTCGTCGCGGGCATCAATCGCACACGCGGCTTCGACTATTCGACCTTCGCGTCGGAGCTGTTCAACAGCGTGACCGTCAGCAAGACCCAATCGGCCGAGATGGACGAAGGCTCGCTGGCCGCGACGATCGACCTCCAGACGGCGCGCCCGTTCGACAAACCGGGCTTCCGTGCCGCACTTTCGGCGCAGGGTGCCTATTACGACAACAACAAGACCGCGGCTCCGCGCATAGCCGGACTGGTCAGCGATACGTTCGGCGACTTCGGCATTCTCGTTTCCGGTGCCTACAGCACGCGCAAGGCGCAGGAGGATGGTTATAGCGATACCTCCCAGTCCGATTATTCGGACGCGAACAATGGCTTTTGCGGCCTTGCGGTCGATGATCCGAACGAACCCGGCAGCCAGGTCATCAACACGCCCATTCCTTATGTGAATGCCCTCTCGGGCACGGGGAATCGCCCGGCCAACCAGTGCTTCTCCGGTCTGCCGTCGGATCCGGTCGCTTATGCCAAGATCAACAAGCCCAACGTCTTCCTGCCGCGCAATCCGGGCATCGGCCGGTTCACGCTCGACCAGAAGCGGCTCGGTCTGACCGGCTCGATCCAATATCAGCCTTCGACTGCGACGCACGTCACGCTGGATGCGGTCTATTCGCAGTTCGATCAGAACCGGCTCGATTATGCGCTGTCGCTGGCCTCGAACAATCGCAATGTGAACGGCGCCTCCGCCGCTTTCCCGCTGTTCGCCGGCCGCGTCGATTCCCAGATCATGGATGCCGACGTCGATCCGAATGGGCAGGTCGACTATATGAAGATCAACCACGTCGACATGAAGCACATTGAGGAAAAGAGTAAGACTCGCACCAAGACGCACGAGGTCAGCCTCACCTGGGATCAAAAGATCACCGACCGGTTGAGCTTCAATGCCAAGGTCGGCCACGCCGGGTCCGACTTCAATCAACCGTGGGATGTGTTCGTATCTTATGACGCCTTCAACAAGGACGGCTATTCCTGGGATGCACGGAACGATTCGCGCCGCCCGCTGATCACTTATGGCTATGACGTGACCAACGCGGCCAACGTGACCTTCACCAACGCCGGCACCGGCCTCACGCCGGACATACGTATCGTCCAGGCGACGGTGAAGAACACGCTCAAGACGGCGGAGAGCAACTTCAAATATGAGTTGACCGACAGTCTGACGCTCAAGGCCGGCGGTATGTACAAGGATTTCAGCTTCGTCACGACGCAGCAGCAGCGCTTCTTCCCGAATAACGGGCCGCCATGCACGGTCAGCTCCACCAACTCGACCGCCGTGGCGGGCAGTCCGCCCGCCGCCTGCACAGGCTATCAGACGTTCAATTTCGCACAGTTTGCATCGGATTTCCCTAACCTGTCCGCGCTCAGCGAGCAGGTCACAAACTGGGGCCGCGGTCTGGGCATGCCCAGCGGCACGGCCACGAGCTGGGTCGTCCCGGACGTCCAACAGTTCATCGACAAGATGTCGTTGCTCTGTAATTGCGCCAACAAATATGGCGACTTCACGCTGAGCTATAAAACCGCGCTCGGCAGCAATCGCACCGTCACCGAGAAGGACAAGGCAGCCTATGGCCAGATCGACTTCAACTTCGATCTGTTCGGCGGCCACAAATTACGCGGCAACCTGGGCCTTCGCTACGTCGAAACCAAGGTCGCGGCGACTGGCTACACCTCGGCGACCGCGCAAGTCACGGTCCCGCATAGCTATCATGACTGGCTGCCGGCCGTGAATGCCTCGTTCGACATCACGTCGAACCTGATGGCACGCGCCGCCTTCGCCAAGGTGATGGCGCGCCCTGCCTTTACCGCCCTCACCCCGGGCGGCACGGTGAACACCACGTTCGGCGCGCAGTCCGCCACGATCGGCAATCCGCTGCTGAACCCCTACCGCGCCAAGAATTACGACCTGAGCTTCGAATGGTATCCCGAAAAGGGGGCGCTTTACGGCGTGGCGCTGTTCTACAAGCAGATCGGAAGCACGATCCAGAATCTCGCGGCGCAGGAACCCTATGGCTCGACCGGCCTGCCGCTCAGCCTGCTACCCTCGGGACAAGACGCAAGCACGATCTATCTCGTGACACGTTACCGCAATACGTCGGGCGGCTACATCAAGGGTGTGGAGGTCAACCTCCAGCAGCCCTTCACCTTCCTGCCCGGTATATGGAGCCATTTCGGCGCGGCGGTGAACTACACCTACGTGAAATCGAGCGTGCTCTATTACCTGTCGGCGGGCGTCACCGCGACGACCACGCACGATCAGTTCGTCAACGTCTCGCCCAATTCGATCAACGCGACCCTATATTATGACGACAGCAAGTTTTCAGCACACCTGTCGCTCGCATATCGCGATGCCTATCTAACTGCGCTTCCGTTCAAGTCGGAGGTGCCGGACGGCAATTACAGCTATGCGACGACCAACCTGGACGCGTCCGCTTCCTACGCGATCAGCAAGCATCTCAAGATCACGGCCGACGCGCTCAACCTGACCAACCAGCCGGCGGACCAATATAGCGGAAAGCTGCGCAAGGCACAGCGCGTCTATTCGACCACCGGGCGACAATTCTTCCTGGGCGCCGCCTACACCTTCTGATCAATCCTCGTCCTGAACCCTCCTGCCCCGCCCGATCCAATCGGGCGGGGCCATTCTTTACAGGAGGGGTGAAGCGAATTGGTTCAGGCTGAAACGCCGTTCAGCACAGCCAATCGGCTCCGACCGTGGCGATCGGGTTCTAGGGATTCGGTACCGTAAAGAGCCGGTCATAATCGCGCCAATGCGCGTTCATGACGTCAACCTTATGCTTCAGTTCCCGCGTCACATCGGGCCCAAGCCGCATGATGCTCTCCTCCTGCGGCGTGGGCGCGAGATCCAGGATCGGCCGATCACTGCTCTCGAGCAGCGCCTTGAGCGCGACCGTCGTATCGATTTCGCGACGCGCGAGATCCACCAGATCCGTCCGGTCCCAGGACGCCTGCGTCCCCAGCACCGGATCCATTTCCGGCTTGGCGCCGATCGCCCTGACCCGATCCAGCTGCGCCTGATATTCGACCATATGATCGGCGGACTGCAGGAGGTAGATCAGCGCCTGCAGCCGTTTCGCCGTGAGGCTCCACTGCGTGCGCGCCTCAGCTTTCTCGCCATCGGCAGCGAGCTGTTCGGCGAGCGATCGGGCCCGTTCCACGCGGGGAATCGTCAGCTCGATCGTACGCTGGAACAACAGACGCGCGCCCCACCCCTTGTACATCCGCATCGCCTGGATGTCCGCTAGGTCAGAGGCTTGCTCCTCCCCCTTCGCCTGGAAGAGGAAGGGGCGGTAGTCGCGCTTCTCCGCTTCGGTGAGCTCGAGCGGGAATGGGACCATCGGACGCGTCACCCACCGATTGAGGACGTGGCCGAACCGCAGCATTCCCCCGAAATCGAGCGTGTCGAGATAATGACGCGCCTCGTCCAGCGCGCTCCACATCTCGACCAGCTTGTCCGCGTCCTTCTCCCCGACCTCGGTCGCCGCGAACGCGCGCAGCGCCTGAATCCGCTGTGTCTTGGTGCCCATCGGCGTCGTCCTGGTGACACCAAGTATCCGGGCCATGAAGTCGACGCTCTCCTCATCGCCGAGGTCGACGACGAGCCGCTCAGGCGCGCCCGCCGGTGGCTGGATGGGATCGAACGACGGTAGGACCAGTCCCACAACGGGATAGAAGGCGCCGGCCCAGTTGCTGCGCTGCCTGCCGGTGGCGAAGGGCCGCCCATCCGGCCCCTCGCGGCCATTGACCGCGAGCCCCCGCGGCAGCTTGCGGACGATATTCTCCAGCACATCTGGCGAAAATGTGGGGATCATCCACTGCCGCGGTTCAATCTGGTTGATCGCAACGCGAACCTCGTGACCGGAGTCTCGCGCCGCATCCTGCACATTGCGCATGAAGCCCACGACGCGGTCGGCGAGCGGGCGGTCGCGGAACGCGCTGCTGCCGTTCGCCCCGGGATAAAGACCGGGCGCCCAGTCGAAGCCCGAACCCGCATCGGTCGTGACCCAGCTGAACGTCTCGATCTCCGGGCAGATCGCCAGCGCCTGATGGACCGACTCCCGATACATCGCCAGCATCTCGGGCCGATCGACATTCGGCGCGAAATGCGCGCGGCGCGAGCGCGCGATCTGGTCGATGCGCGGTCCGCGAAGCTCGGGATGCGCCGTGAAGAATGCCTCGGGAAGGACGGCAGGCTCGTTGGCGCTCCACACGGCAGTCAAGCCATGTTGCCGTAGGATAGCGCACCGCCTGGCCACGATCGTCTGCACACGGGCAGCATAAGCCATGTCCACATAGGGCTGGATCGCGGCGGGCGGGAAGATCTTGAACAGGGTGGCGTGGTGAACGAACCAGGCGGGATAAGGATCGTCCTTGTCCATCTCCCACGTAGCCAGCGGCAGGCCTTCGGTCACGACCATCTGGGTCGCGCCCAACTGGCGTGAAAGCGCCGCCCGGCGCGCGAACCTGGCGAGGTCCTCCGCATCGCGATCCGGCGCTGCCGCCTGGCGCGGGGGCGCGGCGTGGGCCTGCGCGGCGAGCGGCACCAGCGCGAGCAAAGGCAAGGCGAGCAGGTCGGCGAAGCGGCGGCGATATGGCATGGTAAGTCTCTGTTCCTGCTCAGCGGATGACGATCGCCGCTTGCCGGGCCGGATGGGCGGCAGCGCCGGTGAAATGGCGGCGTTCGAGACGGGTCACGTCCTCGGTTTCGATGGCATGGGTGAAATAGTCGGGCGGATTATGCCCCCAGGCGACGGTGCAGCGGTCGAGCGTGATGCGATCCGAATGTCGGATGCTGATCGCCGGTGTGTCATGCGGTTCGAGCGGCTCCGTCGCGCTCGTCGGCCGGTTGTCGAACACGCCGCCGGGATAAGCGGTCCATCGGTCGAAGGTGACCGCGACCTTGCGCAACGTCACGTCGCTGACGCGGCTCCCGCCCCGGCCTTCGATCCTTATGCTGTTCTCCGCCCGGCCGGTGACGTTCTCCACCGTGATCCGCCGGATGGCACCCGTGCGCGTTCCAGGATCGCGGGGAATAGTGGTGAAGGAAATTGCTTCACCGCGGCCCCACCAGGGCGGTGAATGATAGCGCGACATGAACTCGATATCGCGGAACAGGATGTCGTGGACATCCCCCTCGTCGCGCAGCTGGATGCAGAGGCCACGGCAGCTGGTGACGATGCGGCACCGTTCGAACCGGACGTCATAAATATCCTGGCAGGTCTCGGTGCCGATCTTCAGGCCGGAATCCTGCGTCTCGAGCACGCAATCGTGGACGCGAATATTGTGTGACGGCCCATAATGGTCATGACCGCGCGTCGTCTTGATCACGATCGCGTCATCACCGCAGGTGATATGGCAATTGCGGATCTCGACATCCTGGCAATGGTCCGGATCGATCCCGTCGCAATTGGGCACGTCGAGCTGGTTGGCGATCGTGACATGGTCGACCAGGACCCGCCGGCAGCCGAGCAGGTGGACGGTCCAGCTCGGTGCATTGCGGAAGGTCAGGTCGCACAGGACGATGTCCGCGCTATTCTCGATGACGAGCAGACGCGGACGAAAGGGCTTGGGCACCCACCATTCGTTCTCGCGGTCATAATGATCCATGAATTCGGCCGAGCGGCCGTCGATCGTGCCGGTCCCGCTGATGCTCAGTCGGTCGGCGCCGTCCGCCCACAATGCGCTCTGCCGCTTGGGATCATAGTCGCCAGGGTCCGCGCTGACGAGCAGCCGTGAATCGCCCGCTAGGTGAAGATCGATACCGCCCGCCAGACGAAGCGGTCCAGTGAGATAGAAATAGCCTGCGCGCAGGAGCACACGAGCCCCCCCACCCGCTTTGGCCGCAGCTTCGATCGCAAGCTGGATGGCAGCGGTGTCGGGCGTGCGGCCGTCGCCAACGGCACCGAAATCGTGGACATCGAAAACCCGCGAGGCGACCTGGGTGGCGGATGCTCGCCAGAAGCCATTGGCGGCCAGCAGTGCAAGGAGGCGCCCAATCATGGTTCGTCGGTCGATCATTTCGGAGGGTCCGCGGCAAAGGACACGTCCCACACTTTGGAGAGGCGCGACGTGCCGGCGGGCCCGCTGACGGTCAGGATGACGACGAACTTGCCGGGGCTGGAATAGCTATGGATGGGATGCTGATCCGTGGACGCTTGGCCGTCACCGAAATCCCATTTCCAGGCGGTGGCGCCGATAGATTCATCATGGAACGCCACCAAGCGGCGTTCACGGTCGACGATCTGGAACGACCATTGTGCGTCGATCTTTTTGCGCAGCGCCGCCTCGATCGGCATCAGGCGGAAGGCGCGCAGCTCGGACGCCTGCCCGTACATTGTGTGGCTCGGCGACAGGTTCCAGAAAGCCCGCCGCGCGGGTCCGTCCTGATCGATCACCGCCCATGCCATGGCGATGATCTTCCCCTCCGTCAGCTCGGTCTCGACCGATCTGGAAGGCCCCTCCGGCGCGGCATAGTCGAAGGGGGTGATCCAGAATTCCATCGTCAGCTTGCCGGGCTGGCCCGGCTTGAAATCGTAGGAATAAGCGATGTTGGACCAGGGCAGCCGCTTGATCCACGCGGCCTGCGGTCCCCACGCCATCGCCCAATCCTTATCCTTGGCCGGCGTGAAGATGTGGTAGTTTTGCGCGTGGATATTTTGGAAGTGCCACCACGCGTCCGCATCCGACAGAGCCGAGGCGGACGGAGCCCCACCGGCGCGCGACGCTAGATCCGGATGGAAGCGCGCGATCAGCGGACCGCCCGAGCGGTCCCCGTCGACGACCAGCTCGAAAATGTCGTTATGCAGGTCGGGTGCGGCGAAATCCCAATAATCGTCGGTCGCTTCATAGAGGAAATAGAGCCGGTTGAGCCCCTTCACCCAGCCGACGCGGACGCGCACGTCGAAACTCTTGGGATCGGGGCGGCGTCCGGACCCGTCGTCGGCGGCCAATTGATCGGTGCCGATCACATAATCGTCGCCGACCATCGCCCAGTCATCCGCTTTGCCGTCGATGCGCGGGATGGCGTCCGCCGGAAACTGGAAGATCTTGTAGACCTGGTCCGGACGCTCGAGCGCGTGCGCGGATGTGGAACCGAGCATCATCAAAATCAGCGGAAGCCACCGCTTCTTCATGATGCAAGGCTGTTCCCGTAGCCGATGATCACCGTGGCCAGCACGAGCAGGCCGACCCCGCTCCACACCGTCCATTTGACCCGGGTCGCGGCGTCCTTCCACTCGCGGAAGGCGAACCCCCACAAGGTGCCGAAGATGATGATCGACGCCATGTGCAGCGTCCAGGACGAGAAGCCGAACCGCCCCATCTGGCTTTCGCCCATCGTGTAGAAGAAGAATTGAAAGTACCAGAGCGTTCCGCCGAACGCGCACAGAAGGAAATTGGCGAGCAGCGGCGGCGGCCGGCCATCGGCGTCCACGGCGGGCCCGGGCCGGCCGATCCACTCGGCCGCGCTCTTGTTCCGGGCGATGAGGTAGAAGCACCACAGCCCGTTGGTGACGAGCCCGCCCAGCATGACCAGGCAAAGCACGGGAAGGCCCGTCCACAAGGGCCCCGTCCCTGCCGCGGCCGACAACGGCTTGATCGGCTCGCCCGCCGCCAGGCCAAACGCGAAGCAGGACGACATCACACCGGAAAAGGTCGCGACCAGGATGCCGCGCTTGAAATCGAACTCGGCGACCGCGGCCGCCTTCTGCTCGGGGCTGAGCGCAGCGTCCTTGCGGTGACCGGCCAAGGCCACGACGACGATGCCCGCCATGGTGACGGCGAGCCCCAGCAGAACGATGCGCCCGCTCGCCGTGTCGAGGAGCTTGGCGGCGAAATCGCCGGCGAACAGCGGCGGAATGAGCGTGCCGAACACGGTGCACAGACCAAGCACCACCGCCATCCCCAGCGACAGGCCGAGATAGCGCATCGTAAGCCCGTAGGTGAGGCCGCCGAAGCCCCACAATATCCCGAAGAAGATGGGCCACAGCAGGGTCGCGCGCGGCGCCTGGCCCAGCACCCCCATCAAATCGTGCGTCTGCAGCGCAGCGATCAGCCACGGTGCGATCAACCACGAGAACAGGCCGCCGGTCAGCCAGTAAATCTCCCACGACCAGCGCTTCACGCCCCGATAGGGCACGTAGAAGCTGGCCGAGGAAAGCCCGCCGAGCCAGTGGAAGAAGACACCGAGCAGGGGGTTCATATGTCCTTCCTCACAGGTCCAGGCCGAGCCGGTAGATGCGATTGGCGTTGCCGCCCCATACAGCGTGCTTTTCGGCGCCGCCGAGATCGTGGATCGCCTCGGCATAGGTGCCTAGTGTCTTGTCGAACGAGGCGAACAGCCGGTCGGTCGGAAAGTCGCTCGCAAACATCGCGCGCGCGGTACCGAAGATGTCGATCGTCTCCCGCACGCGTGCAATCACGGATGCGCGGTCCCACGGCCGAAAGCAGAAGCCCAGGCCGGAAATCTTGGTCGAGACGTGCGGGAGAGCGGCGAGCAGCGTCATGCCGCGCCGCCATTCGTCGGCATCCTCCACGCCCATCCCCGCATGGTTCACGACGACGGGGATTTCCGGATGGCGCGCGAACAGCCGCGCGAGCGCGGGAAACTGGCCGGGATAGGCCTGGCAGTCGAAACCGAGCCCATATTTGCCGAGCAGTGCGAAGCCCGCCTGCCACGCCGCGTCGCCGGTCGCGTCGCGCGGCGTGTAGGTGCGACGCGGATCGGCATGCCAGTTCACGATGTGACGGATCGCCTTGACCGTCGAGTGCCTCGCATGCGCGGCCAGCAGGCGCTCTACATCGGCATCGTCGAGCGCCGCGAAGGCGACGAGACCGTTGGGCATTCCCTGCGTCTGGCCAATGTCGGCCAGCCACTCGGTCTCCGCCAGAGCCTGCTCGGGCGCCGCGCCGGCCTCGACATGGACCATGCCCGCAACCGCCCAGCGCGCGCTCTCCGCCCGATAATCGTCGAGCAGATAGGTCCGCGCGATCGCCTCGACAGAGCCGTTAGGTCCGGCATTGTCGAACGGCGGCGTGAGCCACGGATAGCGGATGCGCCCAAGGTCCCACAGGTGGACGTGCGCATCGACGAACGGCAGGTCCTCCATCCTTCTCCTTTCCGCCCCCTCGTGTCGCGGGTGGCGTTTCCCCTTTCGCGATTGCTCGCGCGAACGAACCGTTTCGGCCTAGTAGGTCGTCCTTCCTCCCGAGGTGTCGAAGATCGAACCGGTCGTGAAACTGCATTCCTCGGATGCCATGAAGCACACCATGGCGGCGCTCTCATGCACCTCGCCCAGGCGTCCCATCGGGATCTTCGAGGCCATATATTCTACCTGGCTCGGCGGCAGCTGCTCCAGGATCGGGCTTTCGAAGGTGGCAGGCGTGAGCGCGTTTGCGATGATGCCCTTGGTCGCGAATTCCTTGCCGAGCGACTTGGTGAAGCCGATCACGCCGGCTTTGGACGCTGAGTAAGCCGATGCGTTGGGATTACCTTCCTTGCCCGCGACCGACGCCACGTTGACGATCCTGCCATAACCGTTCGCCAGCATGTGCGGCAGCACCGCGCGACAGCAATAGAAGAGCCCGTTCAGGTTGACGTCCATCACCTTGAGCCAGCTGTCGATCGGATAGTTGTCGACCGCGGCGGTGGCTCCGGTGATGCCAGCCGAATTCACCAATATGTCGATCCGGCCAAGACTGTCCCTCGCGGCCACCGCCGCATTCGCCACCGCGGCATGGTCCGACACGTCGAGCGCGCGCGCATGGGCCGTGCCGACCTCTTCGCGCGCGCCCTGGAGCGCGGCGGGATCGACATCCCACAACATCACCTGACCGCCTTCTGCGACGATCCGCGCGGCCACGGCCCTGCCGAGGCCGGACGCGCCGCCCGTCACGATCGCGCTGCGGCCCGCGAAACGGCCGGCAAAGCTCATGCCGGCCTCCCAAGATCGAAGGCGACGACCTCCTGGTTCTGCTCGCCGAGGCCCGTGATCCCCAGCCGCATCCGGTCGCCGGGCTTCAGGAAGATCTTCTCCGGCTTCTGTCCTTCGCCCACGCCCGGCGGGGTACCTGTGATCAAGAGGTCGCCCGGATGCAGCGTGATGAAGCGGCTGACATACGCGATGCATTCCGCCACCGGGAAGATCATGGTCGCCGTATTGCCGGTCTGCATCCGCTTGCCGTTCAGGTCGAGGAACATGTCGAGCGCCTGACAATCGGGCACCTCGTCGGGCGTGACCAGCCAGGGGCCGACCGGGCCGAACGTGTCGCAGCCCTTGCCCTTGTCCCACTGGCTGCCCAGCTCCTTCTGGAAGGCGCGTTCGGACACGTCGTTGGCGAGCACATAGCCCGCGACATGGGACAAGGCTTCGGCCTGCTCGACATAGCGGCAGGTCTTGCCGATAATCACGCCGAGCTCGACCTCCCAGTCTGTCTTCTGCGAGCCCTTGGGGATCATGACGGGATCGTTCGGCCCGGTCAGGCAGGAAATCGCCTTGGTGAAGAAGATCGGCTCGGGCGGCGGCTCGAGCCCCGCTTCGCGCGCATGATCGGCATAATTGAGCCCGATCGCGATGAACTTGCCGATGCCCTTGACCGGCACGCCGATGCGCGGATCCCCCTCGACCAGGGGCAATGTGCCCACATCCAGGCCCTTGAGTTTGCCGAGATTGGCGATCGTTTCCGGCGTCAGGTCGGCGATCACGCCCGACACGTCGCGGATCCGCCCTTCGGCATCGACCATGCCGGGCCTTTCCTGTCCTGGAGGGCCATAGCGCAACAACTTCATCTACCAATCCTCAATGGGTGTAAGGGCGATGGAGCGGGATCTCGCGATTCAGCTCCACGCCGAAACCGGGTTTATCCAGCGCCGACGCCCGCATGCGGCCATTCACCGGCACCGGTTCGCCCAGCAATTGCGGAGCGAACATCGGCACCACAGCGGATGCCTGCGGATGCATCATCAGGAATTCGGCGAACGGACTGTTCTGCCGCGTGATCACGAAATGATAGGAATAGACGGACGAGCCATGGGGCACGACCAGCTTGCCATGCGCGTCGGCGAGCGCGGAAATCTTGATCAGTTCGGTCACGCCGCCGCACCAGCCGACGTCCGGCTGGATGATGTCGCAGCAATCCATTTCGAGCAGCATGCGGAAGCCCCACCTGGTGGCCTCATGCTCGCCGGTGGTGACCAGCATGCCCCTGGGCACGTTGCGCTTGAGCTCGGCATAGCCCCAATAATCGTCCGGGCTGATCGCTTCCTCGATCCATTTGAGGCCATGCTCGTGCGCGCGGTTCGCAAGGCGCGTCGCATAATTGACGTCGAGCGCCATCCAGCAATCGAGCATCAGCCAGAAATCGTCGCCGACCTTCGCGCGCATGTCGGCGAGCGCGGCAATATTCTTCTCCAGCCCCTCCTCGCCCTCGGCCGGGCCGTGGTGCAGGGGCAGCTTGCCGCCGATGAACCCCATCTGCTTGGCAAGGTCTGGCCGGGCGCCGGTGGCATAGAATTGCAGTTCGTCGCGCACCGCCCCGCCCAATATCTGGTAAACCGGCTCCTGCCGCAGCCGGCCGAGCAGATCCCACAAAGCGAGGTCCACGCCCGAGATCGCGTTCACCACCAGACCCTTGCGCCCATAATATTGCGAGGCGAAGTACATCTGATCCCAGATCTGCTCGACCTGGGACGGGTCGCGCCCTTCGAGGAAGCGGGCGAAATGCTTCTCGACCAGATAGCATGCGGGCTCGCCGCCGGTGGTGACCGCGAAACCGACCGTCCCGTCCTCGGTCTCGATCTCGACCACCAGCGTCCCAAGGACGTTGATGCCGAAGCTGCGCCGCGATTGGCGATACTCAGGATATTTCGCCATCGGCGTGGCGATATGGTCGTCGATCCAATGGCCGTCCGACTGATCATGATAGTCGGCGCCACCGCCGCGGACGACGCTCGCGCGGACTTGTCTGATGCGGGGAAAACTCATCGACCACTCCGATTGGCGCGCATGCCCAGGAAAAGGCGCGACTCAGGACTGCCGGCACATTCGGACATCATCGCCCCTCCCGTCGCACAACAAGCTTCACATTGTGAGATGACGCGTTATGTTATGAGAAAGAACGCGTCAAACGCTCTTTTTCGATTGAGCCGCGACGCTACGGTGGGAGGATGGAATGAAGCTGCTCCTCGCGTTGCTGCTCGCGGGATCCGCGGCCGGTGTGGGCGCCGAAACCGCACCGTCCTCCTGGGTTGATCCGAAGACCGGCCACCGCGTCATCCGCGTCTCGACCGAGCCTGGATCGTCCAGCCTTTATTTCAATCAACAGAGCTTCACACCCCAGGGCGACAAGATGGTGGTCTCCATCCCGGAAGGGATCGGGGCGGTCGACCTCAAGACCTGGCGCATCACGCCGATCGTCAAGGGCGAGAAGCTGCAGCTGCTGTTCGCCGGCGGCAGGACGCGCACCGTCTATTATGCGATGGCGACGGGGCCCCGTGCCGCCGATGGAGAATCCGGACCGAGCCAGATCTGGGCTGCGGACATAGACAGCGGCCGCGCCCGCAAGATCGCCGACCTGCCCGCCGGCGCGATCGCGACGATCAATGCCGACGAGACGCTTCTGGCCGGCACGGTGACGGAACGTCCGATGGCGTTGCAGCCCGGCGCTGGCGGTCGCGACGCACGCTTCGGGCAGGCCAATTACTCGGCCAACGGCCCTGACGGCAAACCGCTCACCTTCGCCGAGGCGAAGGAGGTCCGGCTCAACGACCGGCTGGAAGCGAAGATTCCGATGGAGATATTCACGATCGACGTGCGCACCGGCGAACGTCGCGTCGTGCATCG
>Ga0068856_100002723_pt1 | contig 18090 bp, 18 predicted proteins | sample KBSCornC62_FD_66595 | JGI IMG/M metagenome (GOLD analysis project Ga0068856, IMG submission 66595) | Corn rhizosphere microbial communities from Kellogg Biological Station, Michigan, USA - KBS Corn C6-2 | ecosystem: Host-associated > Plants > Roots > Rhizosphere > Soil ...
GGATCGGACTCGAAGTTGGAGCCGCCCAGCGCCAGCGCTCCGAACCAGCGCCGCAGCGTGTCCGCGTCGGCGTCGCCGAGGCCCATCACCGAGCCCAGCGCCAGCACCGAGACCGGCTCGCAGTAGGTCGCCATCAGCTCGCCGGCGCCGTCCGGCTCGATCGCGGCCAGGTGCCGCTCCGCGATCGGCTCTATCACGGCCGGCGCGTAGCCCGCCACCACGCGCGGCCGCATGGCCGGGTCGATGGTTGCCCGGATCCGGCGCTGCTCGCCGCCGTCCACGGTCAGCATGTTCTGCCCCAGCGTGCGGGTCAGCGGCGAGGAGCCGACGTCGGCGGTGAACAGCTCCGGGTGGCGCGCCACGTGATGGACGTGCTCCCAGCGCGTGACCAGCGTCAGCTCCACCGCCGGCACGTGGCAGACCGGCGCCTCGTCGCGCAGCCGCCGGTAGATCGGGAACGGATCCCGCTCCAGATCGGCAACCGTGATCGACCCGGCGTACGTCTCGATCGAGCTCATAGGTGGTGCGTGTACTCGGCGAACTCCCAGTCGGTCACGTACTTGCGGGCGCGGTCGAGCTCGGCGCCCTTGATCGTCAGGAACGTGCCAACCAGCTCCTCGCCCATCGCGTCCTTGATCACGGCGTCCGCGTCCAGCGCCTCCAGGGCCGCGTCGAACGTGCGCGGCAGCGGGGTGCAGTCCTCGGCGCCGGGCTGCTCGTAGATCAGGCCCTCGAACGGCTCCGGCGGCTCCAGCTCGCGCTCGATCCCGTCCAGGCCCGCGAACAGGGCGGCCGCGGCTGCCAGGTAGGGGTTGGCGGCGCCGTCGCCCAGGCGCAGCTCGATGCGGGTGGCGCCGCCGCGCTCGCGCGGCACCCGTGCCAGGCACAGCCGGTTGTCGTGGCCCCAGCTGACCAGCGTCGGCACCAGTGCCTCCTCGTTGATGCGGCGGTAGGCGTTGGTGGTGGGGTTGAAGAAGGCCATCAGCGCCGGGCCGTGCTCGAGCAGGCCGGCCAGGAAGTGGTGGGCGACATCGGAGAGCCCCTGGTCGCGGTCGCCGTTCAGCAGGTTGGCGCCGGAGTCGTCCGACAGCGACAGGTGCAGGTGGAAGCCCGATCCCTCGTCGTCGTTCCAGGGCTTGCCGATGAACGTGGCCAGCAATCCGTCGATCGCGGCCATCTCCTTGACCACGCTCTTGAACAGGTAGGCCCGGTCGGAGGCGTCCAGCGCGTCGGAGTGGCGCAGGTTGATCTCATACTGCGAGCGGCCGAACTCGTGGTTGGCGGCGTAGGCGCCGAGATCCATGTCGACGCACGCGTGCAGCATCCGGCGCAGCAGGCCGCGCGGGTCGGCGACTGCCCCGACCGTGTAAACGTGGCTGTCGTTGTCGACGTAGCGGCGATAGCCGTTGGGGGCCGAGGGATCGGGCTCGCACAGGTAGAACTCCAGCTCGGGGCCCAGCACCGGCACCAGCCCGCGCTCGGTGTAGCCGGCGATCGCCCGCTTCAGCACGCCGCGCGAGTCGACACCGTAGGGCGTGCCGTCCATCCGCTCCAGGTCGGCCAGGCACAGGGCGACATCGGGATCCCAGGGCAGACGGCGCAGGGTGGAGATGTCGGGCCGCGCCACGATGTCCTGGAAGCCGTGCTCGAATCCGGCCACCACGTTGTGCCGCAGGTCAACCGTCATGATCGCCTCGCAGTGAGCGGCGCCGTCGTCGGCCAGGTGCTGGAAGAACGACACCGGGAACTCCTTGCCGCGCGCGATGCCGTGCAGATCCGGGTAGCTGAGCCGGACCGTGTTGACGCCGGCCTTGATCAGCTGATCGAGCGTTTCGGCCATCTACCGCCCTTTCCGAGAGGTGGGATCGAAGTGTTTCACGCCGGCGTGACCCGCACCGGCATCGTCTTGTAGGCGTTGGTGAAGTTCGAGTGCATGCGGCTGGCGGGCGCGGTCGGCTCGACCGCGGACACGCGCGGCAGCAACTCCTCGAACATGATCCTGGTCTCCAGCTTGGCCAGGTGCGCGCCCAGGCAGAAGTGGGGGCCGCCGCGGCCGAACGTGACGTGGTTGTTGGGCTTGCGGGTGATGTCGAACCGCATCGGATCGGGAAACTGCTGCTCGTCGTAGTTGGCCGACACCAGCCAGGTGACAACCTTGTCGCCCTCGCGGATGCGGACGTCGTGCAGCTCGGTGTCGGCGGTGGCCGTGCGCCGGAAGTGGATCACGGGCGAGCTGTACCGCATGATCTCCTCGGTAGCGGTGCCCATCAGCTCGGGCTGCTCCCGCAGCTGCTGCATCGCCTCCGGGTTATCCATCAGCGCCTGCATGCCGTGGGCGATCGACTGGCGCGTGGTCTCGTTGCCGGCCACCACCAGCAGCAGGAACATCGTGTCGAACTCCTGCTCGGTCAGCCGGTTGCCGTCCTCGTCCTCCCACATCACCAGCTTCGAGACGAGGTCGTCGGTCGGGCGCTGGCGCCGCTCGCGGGCGATCTCGTGGCCGTAGTTGTAGAGCTCCATCGCGTACGGGCTGCGGAACGGGTAGAGGCGGTACTTCGCGCTCTCGGGGCTGGCCGGGTGCAGGCCGCCCAGGTCGGGATCGGTGTTGCCGATCATCTTGTCGCCCCAGGCGATCAGCCGCTCGTCGTCGGACAGGGGCACGCCCAGGATCCGGCACAGCACCTGGATCGGCAGCTGCTTGGCGACCTCCTCGACGAGGTCGAACTCGCCCCGGGGCAGCGACTCGTCCAGGATCTGGCGGGTGAGGTCGCGCAGCAGCTGCTCGTACGCGGCCACCGCCCGCGGCGTGAAGCCCTTGTTCACGATCGCGCGCAGGCTCGAGTGCTTAGGCGGGTCGGTGTCCAGCATCGACTTGCGGGCCTCGATCTGGTCGGGGTCGAGGTCCTCGAGCGCGGTCGCGCCGGTCTCCGACGAGAACGTGCGCCAGTCCTTCAGCACGGCCACCACGTCGTCGTAGCGGGTGATGCACCAGAACCCCTTGCCGTACTCCCAGTCGTACCAGTGCACGGGCGCCTGGTGGCGCAACAGCGTGAACGTCTCGTGCGGGATCCGCTCCGCGAAGGCGTCGTTGTCGAGGTAGACATCGGCCAGGGTCTGGGTCATGCGGTGCTCCCATCCAGGATCTGCAGCGTCTTCAGGTCGGAGTAGAAGTCGAGCGCATAGTCGCCGCCCTCGCGGCCGATGCCGCTGATGCCGACCCCGCCGAAGGGCGCCGTCAGGTCGCGCACCAGGAAAGTGTTGACCCAGACGGTGCCGGCGCGGACGGCTCGCCCGACCCGCTCGGCCCGCTCCTGCGTGCCGGTGTAGATGATCGCCGACAGGCCGTAGCGGGTGGAGTTGGCCAGCTCGATCGCCTCGCGCTCGTCGTGGAAGGTCTGGAACGTCAGCACCGGGCCGAACACCTCGCGCTGCACCACCTCGGAGTCGTTGGATCGCGGCTCGATCAGCGTCGGCTCGTACCAGAGGCCGCCCATGTCCGGCTGTCTGCCGCCGCGCACGATCGTGTCGCCGTTTGCCCGCGCTCGCTCGACGAAGCCCTCGACCCGGGCCAGGTGGTCGGGATGGATCAGGGGCGAGATGGTGGTGCGGTCGTCTCGCGGGTCGCCCAGCACCTGCGCGTCGACGCCGGCGTGGAACCGCTCCAGGAAGGCGTCGCGGACCGACTGCTCGACTAGCAGGCGGGTGCCGGCCAGGCACACCTGACCGGCGTCGTCGTACTGGCCCGCGGCCTTGGCGGCGGCCGCGTCCAGGTCGGAGTCGGCGAACACGATCAGCGGCCCCTTGCCGCCCAGCTCGGCGGTGAACGGCACGATGTTGGCTGCGGCCGCCAGGCCGATCGAACGCCCGGTCTCGGGCGAGCCGGTGAAGCTGATGCGGCGCACGCCGGTGCTCGAGACCAGCGCCGCGCCGGCCTCCTCGCCGATGCCCTGGACGACGTTGAAGACGCCGGGCGGGAATCCGGCCTCGACCGTCAGGTCGGCCAGCAGCGAGCACGACAGCGGCGCCCACTCCGGCGGCTTCAGGATCACGGTGCAGCCGGCGGCCAGTCCCGGCGCCGTCTTCCAGGTGGACAGCATGAACGGGGCGTTCCAGGGCGTGATCACGGCGGCCGCGCCGCTGGGCATCCGGATCACCCGGTTCTGGGTCGAGTTCGAGCCCCACACGCGCTCCTGGTAGGAGGCGGCCAGGTCGGCGTAGGCGCGGAAGTTGCGGGCGCCGCGCGCGATCACGCGGGCCTTCAGCGAGCGCTCAAGCATCGCCATGTCCAGGCACTCGACGGTGGCGATGCGATCGATGTTCGCGTCGATCAGCTCGGCCAGGCGGTGCAGGTGGGCGGCGCGGCCCTCCGGCCCCAGCGCCGCCCACTCCGGGAAGGCGGCGCGGGCCGCGTCCACGGCCAGGTCGACCGCCTTCTGGTCGCCGCGGGCGATCTCGGCGATCACCTGCTGGTCGATCGGCGAGATCACGTCGAACGTCCGGTCGCTGTCGACGCGCTCACCGCCGATGTAGTGGCCGGAGGGAACGGTGATGTTCGCGACCGTGCTCACGTCCGGAACTCCATCAGGCCCAGGTCGAGCACGCTGACGCCGCCGTCGACCGGGATCACGGTGCCGTTGACGTAGGCCGCCGCCGGCGAGAGCAGCCAGGCCACCAGCCCAGCCACCTCGTCGGCCTCGCCGGCGCGGGGGATGGGCATGTGGGTGTGGGCCAGCCGGTAGGCCCCCTCGCGGTCGGTGCCGTGGAGCCCGGCCAGCTCGTCCATCGCGCCGTCGGCCATCGGGGTGCGGATCCAGCCCGGGCAGACCGCGTTCGCGCGTACGCCGCGGGGGCCGAAGTCGACGGCGATCGACTGCACGAGCATGTTCAGGCCGGCCTTGGACGTGCAGTACGCCGATGAGTCGGGGCCCGCCCGCAGGCCGGCCAGCGAGGAGACGGCAACGACCGAGCCGCCGCGCTGCTCGAGGTGGGGGAGGGCCGCGCGGGCGGTCAGGAAGGCGCCGGTGAGGTTGGTGCGGAGCACCGCGTCCCAGCTCTCGGGCGTCTGGTCGACCACGCTGCCGGAGTGCGATACGCCCGCGCAGTAGACCAGCGCGTCCAGGCCGCCCAGCTCATCCACCGCGGTGCGGACGGCGGTCTCGGCGCCGGCCGGCTCGCCGCAGTCGCCGGCGGCCGCGATGCCGCCGATCTCGGCGGCCACCTGCGCCAGCGGATCGAGCCGGCGTCCGGCCACGACCACGCCGTAGCCGTCGGCCGCGAGCCGCCGCGCCACGGCCGCACCGATGCCCGTGCCGCCACCGGTGACCAGCGCCGCCGGGCTCATTCCGGGATCGTCTCGAGGTCGTCGACGGTGTAGGCGAACTGGAAGCGGAAGCCCTTGCCGACCCGCAGCGGCGCCAGCGCGTCGTGCTCCTCGCCGGGCGCGGGGTACAGCGCCAGTGTGGCCGCTCCCTCGTGGATCTGGGAGGCGGAGCGGTTGCTGGAGCGGGCCCGCACCAGCTCGTCGACCGCCGGGTCGTCCCAGCGGCCCGCCGCCAGGCGCGGGAAGTGGCGGTGGTTGACCAGCGGCGGGTCGTTGTGGGTGGGGCCGGCCTCGCTCAGCCGGTCGGGACTGACCGTGCCCTCGGCCAGCAGCCGGCCGTTGGCGGTGAGCGTGCCGGCGAAGATGCGGCCCTCGGCCCGGCAGTCGAGCCCGAAGCTGCGCGTCATGTGCACCTCGCCCAGCTTCTTGGGGAAGCCCTGGATCCAGCCCCGGATCAGGGCGAAGTCGCGATCGACCCAGATGTAGGGGCAGGTGGTAACGTGCTCGCCGCCCAGCATCGCATTGGCGACGATGAAGAACTCCTTGTACTGGCCACGCACCGGGTCGAGCAGCTCCTCGCCCGAGTCGGAGCAGGACTGCCAGTCGACGAACAGCGCAGCGCAGCGCCCCGGGTCGTCGGCAAACGGGGTCAGCCGCGAGGGCAGCACGGCGGCCACCGCGTCCGGGTCGGCCCAGAACTCGATCACCAGGAAGTCGCCGACGTAGTGCCACGGCGGCGAGGGGATGATCGACGCGCCGCCGTGCGGCGAGAGCGGCAGCGAGTATCCGCGCGGGCCGTCGCTCACGGCCGCTCCAGGGACCCGACCACCTCGTACATGACCGCGTCGTCGGCCGGCGAGACCTCGATGCCGAGCCGCTCCCGCGCCTCCTCGATCTTGGCCATCGCGGCGTCCGCGGCATCGGCGTCCTGGAACACGGTCACCGACACCGCCGAGCCGTCCTCGGCCAGGCAGTGGTAGAGCGCGGTCACGCCCTCCACGTCGCGCAGCGCTTCGATCACCCACTCGGAGCGGTCGAGGCCGAGGTCGCCGCGGCCCGCGTCGAAGCGGGCGACGCGGACGATCACGAGGGCTCCTCGAGGAACTGCTCGACCAGCGACTCCGGGAACGACTTGTCGGCGATCTTGTAGGCCAGCGCCGTCATGCGGTAGGAGTCGGACAGGTAGAAGCGCTCGTAGAGCTCGCCGCGGCCGCCCAGGTCGCTGCCGATGTAGTCCCAGGCCAGGCGGAACAGGCGGATGCGGCGCTCGGCGTCGGCGCCCGCCGCCTGGTAGTACTTCGCGATCTCGTCGGCCAGCGGGCCGTCCATGTCGGCCCGCGACGGCGTGGCCATGAAGCCGCCGCCGCCGATCAGCTGCAACAGCTCGTTCACGTAGGGTAACCACTTCGGCATCTCGCCGCGCAGCGCCAGGAACGGGCGGTCGTCCGGATACCAGACGCCGCCCTCGTCCAGGTGCGAGCCGGCCTCGGCCGAGATCAGGCTGGAGCGGGTCAGCTCGGTCATGTTCCAGATCTGGCCCAGCTTCTCCTGGATGTGGTCGAAGCGCACGACGCCGGTGGTGTTCGCCAGCATGTGGCCGAGTCCGAGCGCGAACGACAGCTTCACGTAGGCGCGGGTGAAGGCCTGGTGCATGATGTGGCCGCGCCAGCCGGTGTCGGTGATCACCTCCGAGTAGCCCTCGGTGTCGCCGCACAGGAACAGCCGGTCCTTCGGCACCTCGACGTTGTCGAAGATGACGACGGCGTCCATCTCGTCGAAGCGCGACGACAGCGGGTAGTCGAACGTCGAGCGCTGCTTGGAGTAGCTGTCGCGGCAGATGAAGCGCAGGCCGGGCGTGGCCATCGGCAGCGCGAACGACAGCGCGTAGTCGCCGTCCTGGGGACGGATGTCGGAGCCGGGGTAGATGGTCAGCTCGTCGGCGTAGGGGGCGAGCGTGGCCAGCATACGGGCGCCGCGCACGGTGATGTGGTTCTCGGTCTCACCCACCTTGTGCAGGGCGACCTCGCCCGCCGCCTGCTCGGCCTCCGGCTTGCTGCGGTCGACCTGCGGGTTCATGATCGAGTGGGTGGTGGAGAGGTCGCGGTCGCGCATCAGCTTCTGGTAGGCGACCAGGTTGGCGGCGCCCTGCTCGTTGCCGCGACGGGCCCACACGTCGGCGCGGCCGGCAAAGCAGGCGAAGGTGACGTTCAGGTAGTCGGGCGTGCGGCCCATCATGCCGGCGGTGAGGGCGGCGGTCAGCTCGATGGCGCGGCGGCGGCGCTCGAGGTCCTCGCGGCTGCGCGGGATCAGGTGGGTGACGTTGACCAGCCGGCCGTCGTCGGGCGACGGCGCCAGCATCTCGTCGGCGTGCTGGTGCTGCAGGTCATAGACGCGGGCCATGGTGCGCGCCGCCTCGGCCAGCTGCGAGTGCTCGAGCGGGTGGGTGATCTTCTCGCCGTTCAGCCAGATCTCGCGGGCGTCGCCGCGCAGGCCGTCAAGGAACTGCTGGCCGGTGCGGGCGGCTGTCGGCGTCTGCTGCTGCGCGGTTGCCATCATGCCTCCTGGTGTGTCAGCGGGGGCAGCTGCTCCCCCTTGGCGAGCAGGCCCTCTCGTTCGTAGCGGACGGCCTCCTCGTCGAAGCGGAAGTATGACCGCGGCGGCAGGATGCCCCAGACGTTGCTCGAGTGGGGGGTGTCGTCCCAGTCGCGCGGCTCGTGATCGGGCTCGAGCTGCTCCATGTCGCAGTAGCACTCGACGATCAGCTGCTCGTCGGGGATGCGTACGTAGCCGCACAGGTTCTGGGCCAGGGCGTGGCGCAGCGGGCCCCAGACCAGCCAGCGGCCGTGCTGGCCGAGGTGGTCGAACACCACCCGCAGCTCGCCCCAGTCGACGTACTCGAATGCGAAGTGGTGGAAGTGGGCGAAGTCGTGATGCACCAGCGCCATCGAGTGGTGGTCGGAGTTGATCGAGAGCCAGTTACCGGCGCCCAGCAGGCGGTCGGAGACGCGCATGCCCAGCACGTCGGTGTAGAAGCCGGTGGCGCGGTCGAGGTCGGTGGTGAGCACGTTCACGTGGCCGAGCTTGCGCGGGTGCAGGCCCGGCAGCGTCTCGGTCGAGCGGGCCACGGGCGGCCGGCGGTCGTCCTCGTCGCGGAACGGCATCAGCTCGATGCCATAGCCGTCGGGGTCGGCGAAGTGGAGGGCACCGTCGTGGTGCTCGTAGTCGACGCCGTGGTGGTCGAGCTGGGCGGCCGCGTGCTCCAGCGTGCAGCTGCGGCGGAGCTCCCAGCCGGTGTGGTCGTGGCCGGGGGCGCCGGCGCCGACCAGCTGCAGCGAGTAGGGCTCGTAGGCGCAGCGCAGGAAGGCGTGGTGGCCGACCCGCTCCACCTCGGTCAGGCCGAACTGGATCGCCCAGCGGTGCTCGGCCTCGTCCAGGTTGGCGACCCGCAACGCCACGTGATCGATGCGGCGGATCTCGATCATGATCGCGTCACCCCCTCCTGTGCGGCTCGCTCCGCCTCGTCCTCGGGCATGGCCAGAGCGACGTGCAGCGTGTTGGCCGAAACCTGCAGCTGGTCGCCCGGCCCGGACAGGTCGACGTCCCAGTCGACCACGGTGTTCGAGAGCCGGCCGAGGCCGGTCACCTCGACCTCGACCACGTCGCCCGGCTCCATCGGCCGCGAGTGGGCTGGGGTGCCCGACAGCACGACGTCGCCGGGCTCGAGCGTGATCACGCGGCAGAGGTCGGCCAGCAGGTAGGAGATGGGCCAGATCAGGTCGGCGGCCGAGCCCTGCTGGGCAATCTCGCCGTTCAGGTAGGTGCGGATCTCGAAGTCGGTCGGGTCGAACTGGTCGGCGGGTACCAGCTCGGGGCCGATCGGGCAGAAGCCGTCCTGGCCCTTGACGCGCAGCATCGAGCCGCGGTCGGCGTGGCGGAAGTCGTGCAGGCCGACGTCGTTTGCGCAGGCGTAGCCGGCGACGTGGCCGAGCGCGTCCGCCTCGGGCACGCCGTGCATTGCGCGGCCGATCACGACGGCCACCTCGCCCTCGTAGTTGAGGAAGCGGGCGCCGCGGGGACGGCGCAGCCGGCCGCGGTGGCCGTTCAGGGTGGTCGGCGGCTTCATGAAGTAGGAGGGCTCGGGCGGCGTGCGCGCGGCGTACTCCTCGACGCGGCTGCGGTAGGTGAGGTGGGTGGCGATGATCTTGGTCGGTTCGACCGGTGCCAGGAAGTGCGCGGTCGCCTCGTCGAGGCGCTCGCCGGAGTCGAGGACGACGCTGGCGCCGTCCAGCCGGCCCCAGCTGGGAGACCCCTCGACCAGCACCCGAACCCGTCGCTCAGACACGATTGGATACAATATGCGGTTTGCTGCTGGAGGGCAAGCCCGGCTCCCCGGCCTGGTGGACGCGGTTACCTGACCGAGTCTATCCCTGCTTCGGGGCGAGCTCGTCGCGCCAGCGGCGCAGGGCGGCGACGCCGGTTTCGACCTGGTCGCGGGTGAGGTCGTGGCGGGTGACGTTGGGGATGCGCTGCAGCGGGCCGGTCAGCGGGTCGTCGCCCGCGGCCGCGTTCATGAGCATGCGCAACGGCAGGTTGTGGCTGACCACCAGCACGACCGGTCCCGGCAGCCTCAGCACCCGGCGCCACCCGGCCAGGAAGCGGGTGGTCGCGTCCAGCGCGCTCTCGCCGCCGGGCGGCGCGGCCGTCAGCGGGTGGCTGCGAAGCCAGGTCGTGTAAGCGGAGACGGGGCCGTCCTCGAACGGGCCGACGCCGATCTCGGCCAGCTGGTCGACGACGTGGGTGGAGACGTCGCGGTCGGCCACGATCGCCGCGGCGGTGAGGCGCGTGCGCAGGGACGGCGCGACCACGAGAGCGTCGATCCGCTCCCCGGCGAGGTCGCGGCCAAGGCCGCGGGCGGCGCGCTCACCGGGGGCCGTCAGGCCCACCTCTACGGTCGAGTCCGGGTTCATGCGGCCCTGGGCGCTGTAGGGCGTCTCGGCGTGGCGGACGAGGATGAAGCTGTTGACCATGCACTCATCGTGTCGCATGGGTCGGCTGTCCGTCCAGCGCGGCGTGGCCGGCGCGTGCTGGATATGGTTGGGCGGTGACCGAGCAGGAGGACGGAATGGACAGCGCGACGCGGCACGAGCGGGGCCTGGCGCGGCTGAAGGAGCTGGGCGACGAGCCCGGCGGCGACGCCTTCATCGAGCGGATGGGCAGCCCGATGGGCGACTGGCTGGTGGACTGGGTGTTCGGCGAGGTGCACACACGCGACGGGCTGACGGCGCGCGAGCGGGAGCTGATCATCGTGGCCGTGCTGACGGCGATCGGCAGCTCGGATCCGCAGGTGGCAGCGCATATCCGGGCGCTGCGGGCGATCGACGTGCCGTGGCAGGAGATCGAGGAGACGATCTTGCAGACGGCGCCCTACGCGGGCATCCCGCGGGCGATCAACGCGCTCAAGGTGCTGCGGACGGAGCAGGGACGATGAGGGCGGTGCGGTTCCTGGATCCGTCCGGCGACGTCAAGCTGGGGCGGCTGGACGGCGAGGTGATCTTCGACGCGGGGCCGGCCGGGCCGCGCGGGTTCGTGCCCAGCGAGGAGGGCTGGCGGACAATCGCCGACGCTTCCGGGCTGGCGCATCCGATCGAGGACGTGCGGCTGCTGCACCCGACCGAGCCCGTGAAGCTGCTGGCGATCGGCCTCAACTACCGCGATCACGCGGAGGAGGCGGAGCTCGAGATCCCGGACGTGCCGGTGGTGTTTGCCAAGTGGACAACGTGCCTGATCGGGCACCGCCAGGCGATCGTGGTGCCGCGCGAGGAGACGCGGCCGGACTACGAGGGAGAGGTGGCCGTGGTGCTGGGCCGCGACGTCTACAGGGCCGACGACGCCACGGCGCGGGCGGCGGTGGGCGGGATCACGGCCTTCCACGACGTGTCCGGCCGCCGGGCGCAGCTGGAGACGCCGCTGCGGCAGTTCACGCTGGGCAAGAGCTTCGACACGTTCGGGCCGATGGGGCCGTGCGTCGCATCGGCCGAGGGCGTCGACCTGGCCGACATCGACGTTTCGACGAAGGTGAACGGCGAGCAGCGGCAGTCGTCGAACACGCGCAACCTGATCTTCTCGGTGGTGGAGCTGATCGTGTATCTGTCGCGAGGGATGGCGCTGCAGGCCGGGGACGTGCTGGTCACCGGCACGCCCGCCGGGGTCGGCGACTCGCGGGTGCCACCGGTCTACCTGCAGGAGGGCGACGTGGTTGACATCACCGTGGGCGGGGTGGGAACGCTCTCGAACCCGGTCACGCTCGAGCGCTGAACTCCGGGGTCGGAGCCCGACTCGGCCTGCGTTGACACTCCGGCACACGATCTCGACAGGTGTGACGGCCGCCGTGATGCCGCAGGGCGGCCGTCAGGCGCGGAACACGGGGCGGCCGTCAGGCGCGGAACACGGGGCGGCCGTCGACCACCGTCAGCAGCACCGGCAGATCGACCAGATCGTCCGCATCGCAGTCGACCGGGTCGGCTGCGACCGCCGTCAGGTCGCCGCGGTAGCCGGGCATGATGCGGCCGGCGACCGCCGTGTCGTTGACCGCCAGCGCGGCCTGGGTCGTGTAGCCCTCGAGCGCCTCCAGCGCCGACAGCCGCTGGTGCTCGCCGTAGCCGCTCGCATCGCGGTTGCCCGGCCGCCGGCGCAGCCGCGCCCAGGCCATGCACTCGCGCGGGTCGAAGCCCGCCACCGGCCAGTCGGAACCGAGCGCCAGCACTGCGCCCGATCGCCGCAGCTCGGCCGTCCGGAAGCCGCGGCCGGCGCGCTCCGGCCCCAGCGACCTGCTCCACGGATCGCGCATGTCCGGGGTCATCCACTGCAGGTGGCTGACCTGTTGCGACGCCACCACGCGCTCCGGTGCGAACCGCGGCAGCTGATCGTCCTGCAGCGTCTCGATGTGCTCGACCCGGTGCGGCCCGCGTACCACTGGGCCCGCCCGCCGGTAGGCGTCCAGCGCACAGCGTACGCTGCGGTCGCCGATGGCGTGTGTGATCGACGGCATCCCGGCCTCGGCGAAGCGCGCGATCACCGCGGCGTAGCGCTCCGGATCCGGCCAGTTCGGCTCGGTGCCGCGTCCCTCGGTGTCAGGCTGTTCCAGCCATGCGGTGCCCGACTCGACAACGCCGTCGATGAAGAACTTCGCCCAGCCCGACCGCCACAGCCGCCCGGATTGCTCGCCGGCCGCGATCGCCGCGCCGATCTCGTCGTCGCTCATCGTGGGCTGCACCGTGAACGGCACCACCTGCCGCACCGTCAGCCGGCCGCTCGCCTCCAGTGCCCGGCAGTCGTCCGGCGTGGCCAGCGTGCCGTCCATCATGTGCGACGCCGTCAGACCGACCCGGTTCATCGTCGCCAGCGCGTCCGCGATGTAGGCCAGACGCTGGTCGTCGCCGGGCACCGGCATCACCTCCACCACCAGGCCGATCGCCTCCTCGCGCAGCTCGCCCGTGGGCCGGCCGTCCGGCCGGCAAACGATCTCGGATGCGTCGTCGAAGCGGCGCGCTCCCGTGATCCCGGCTGCCGCCAGCGCCGGCGGCGTCGCCAGCGCGGTGTGGAAATCGAAGAACGTGAGGAGCGCCGGGTTGCCGCCGACCGCCTCCTCGAACAGCTCTCCGCTGGCCTCGATCCCTTCGAACACCCGGTACTCGAGCGAGAAGCCGGTCACCCACTCGCCCTCGCCGCAGTGGCGCCGCTCGGCCGCCAGTCGCTCGCGCACCTCCTCCACCGTGGCGGCACCCGCCAGATCCGCGCCACGCGTCTCCAGCGCGCCCATGAACGGATGCATGTGGCTGTCGGTCAGCCCCGGCACCACTGTCATGCCGGCTCCACCGATCAACTCCGCGCCCGACCCGCTGGCGCTGCGCACCTCGTCATCGTCGCCGACCGCGACGATCACACCGTCGCGGATCGCCACCGCGCTCGCCCACGGCCGGTCGGGATCGAGCGTGCGGATGCGCGCACCGAGAATCGCGATCGATCCCATCACGCGGCCGGACCCACCGGCGGGTGCGCGGCCACGTGCGTGCGGGTCAGGTGTTCCGCCAGGCCCGCATCACCCGCGGCGACCGCGTCGGTGATGCGCTCGTGCTCCTCGGCCCAGGCCAGCGTCCCGGCCCGCTCACTCGCCTGCGCTTCGTAGATCGGTACGCCTATGCGGGGGACCCACAACATCTCGGCGAACCGGGTCAGGTGGGGGTTCCCCGACGCCGCCGCCAGCGCCAGGTGGAACTCCCGGTTGGCCGCGTAGCTGGCCTCCCGGTCGTGCTCTGAGGCGCGCTGTGCCGCGATCGCCCGGCGCAGCCGTGCGATCGCAGCAGCATCCCGGCGCTCTGCCGCCAGTCGCGCGGCGCCCGGCTCCAGCGCGACCCTGGCCGCCCACGCGTGGCGCATGTCGCCGAAGTCGAGCTCGGACACGGTCGCGCCGCGGTTGGGGGAGAACTCGACCAATCCCTCCGTCGAGAGCCGGCGCAGCGCCTCCCGCAGCGGCGTGCGTGAGACGCCAAGTTCCTCAGCCAGCGAGGCCTGCCGCAAACGCGTCCCGCGCGGCAGATCGCCCGCAAGAATGCGCTCTCGCAGGGCGGCATACACGTGGTCGACCACACTCTCGATGCGCAGCGGAACAACGGTGGCTGGCGACTCCGGTACGGCCATGGTCTTTGCATACATTACGCCGTCTGATGGGCGAATCAAAGCCAGCTTTCCGCGCTTGACGGCGGCTGGGTACCGTGCGAATGTATCCAAGTTGTCTTCAACCGAGGAGGGAGTCATGTCAGAGGCCGCATCTGCGCCGGCCACGGGAGGCGAACTCGGTGAGCGACGCTTGGGCACCATCCACGCCGTTGCACAGGCCCTCGCGATCGGGCCCATGTTCTCGACGGCGGTCGTCCTGGGCTTCGTGTCTGCTCCGGTCACGGGCGCTGGGTTCAACACGGCGCTCGCCGTGCTGGTCGCCGGTCTCGGCGTGCTTGCGATTGCGTATGCGATCTCGCTGTTTGCTCGCCAGTACCAGGGCGCCGGTGCCGTGTACGAGTACCTGGTACGGGGCGCACATCCCGCGATCGGCATCCTCACCGCGGGCGTTTTCTTCATGGGCACATTGTTCCTGGGTGGTGGTGGCATCTACCTGGGGCTTGGCATCCTCACCAACCAGTTTTGGACGGAACACATCACGACGTCGACCGTGCCGGCGTGGTGGCTGTTGTCGCTGCTGTTCCTGGCGTTGGTCGTCGCGCTGAACTACATCGGCGTGCGGATCGCGATCGGCGCGATGCTCACGTTTGCAGCTCTGTCGTTCACCCCGATGCTGATCCTGGCGATTGCGATCATCGCCCAGGCGAACAACACGATCGATGTCTTCAACCCCAGCACTACCTCCGTGCACACCGTGTTCAACGGCGTGATGCTGGGCATCCTGCTGTTCGTCGGCTTCGAGGCGGCGGCATCGCTGGGCGAGGAGAGCCACGATCCCGCCAGGTCGATTCCTCGGGCACTGATCGGCACGGTGGGTGCCTCGGCCTTGTTCTACGTGATCATGTCCTACGCGATCTCGATCGGGCTCGGTAAGGCGGCGGTCGACAAGGGCGCCTGGCTGGATCCCAAGGCCCTGGACAACCTCGCCACCCAGTACATCGGGTCGTGGTTCGCCACCATCATCGACCTGATCGTGATCCTGGACGCCACCGCCCTGGCGCTGGCGATCTGCGTCACCATCGGCCGCGGCTACTTCGCACTAGGCCGCGACGGCCTGCTGCCCTCGTTCTTTGCGAAGACGTCGCGTCACAACACGCCGTGGGTGGGGAACCTGGTCGTCGTGTTCGGTGGCGGCGTCCTGATCCTGGTCGGGCTCTACAGCCACACCCTCGACCGGTTCGGCCTGCCCCGCAACTTCGCCGCCTTCTTCGTGGCCGCGACGGCCGGATCGTTTGCCGTCGAGCTCGTCTACCTGATCCTGGCTGTGGCCGCGATCGGCCTGCTGGTGCGCACAAAGGCGCTCTGGTGGCAGTACCTGATCGTGCTGGTCGCAGTTGCCACGCCGGTGCTCGGGTTCTACGGGGCGCTCAACCCGGATCCGCACAGCACGCTCAACCTGAACTGGCTGGCGCTTTACTGGGCGCTGGGAGTGGTGGTGATAGCGGTGGTCTGGTTCGGGGCCGTTCGGATCGTGCGTCCCAAGCAGGTGGCCAACGCGGCCTCCTATGCGGCGCAGCACCATGGTGTGGCACCGCTGGACGAGAACCTCGACTTCACGCCGGCTCCGCCGGACACGACCATCTAATCCTCTGAGTGCGTCGCCCGCCGGCCCTTGCCGGCGGGCGACGCTGTGCTACAACTCCTGTGAGCACCTTGTAGCAGGAGGCACAAGTGCGCATCGCCGAGATCATGCAGACGAACCTGGTTGCGGTCTCGCCGGCGACCACCGTCGTTGAGGCGGCCGGCGTGATGAAGCAGCGGCGGGTGGGCGCCTGCCTGGTGATGGAGGGGCCGGAGCTGGCCGGGATCTTCACCGAGCGTGACCTGCTGTTCGCGTTCGCCGACGGGCTGGACGTGCGCGAGCGGCCGGTGACCGAGTTGATGACGCGCCAGGTGACGCTGGCGCCGCCGGACGCGGACGTGGTCTGGGCGGCGGACACCATGAAGCGCATCCGCGCGCGCCACCTGCCGGTCGGCGAGGACGGCAAGGTGGTGGGCATCGTCTCGCTGCGCGACCTGTTCGCCGCGGCCGAGGCGGTGCTGCGGCTCGACCCGCGTGGGCTCGACGCCGCGCGCGAGATGCTGCAGGCGGCCAGCCGCTGACCGACGAGGAACGGAGGCAGAGATGCAGACATCGGACAGGACGATCGCGCTGATCCTGATGGGCGTGCTGGCGGTGATGCTGTGGCCGATCTGGCTGGCGGCGGTGGCAGCCGAGCGGCAGTTCACCTGGACGGTGGTGGCGTCCGGGCTGATCCCGCTCGCGTTCAGCCTGCTCGTGATCGCCGCCGCGCTGCGGCTGCCCTCACGGCTGGCGCACCGCTACCAGCACGGCATACACGCGCTGGGCGAGCGGCTACACGCCGGTACCCACCGACACGCCTGACAGCGTCTCGGCGAACACCTCGGCGATGCGGCCGATCTCGGCCTCGTCGATCACGAACGCGGGCGACACCTGCAGCGAATGGCCGGCCAGGCCGCGGGTGAGCACGCCCCGCTCGCGGCAGCCCTTGACGATCCGGTCGACGACCCCGGGCTCACCCGCGCGCACGTCCGCCGCGATCTCGACCGCGGCCAGCAGGCCGACGCCGCTTCGCACCTCGCTCACCTGCGGCAGCTCCGCGAGCGGCCGCATGGCCGCGTCCAGCACCTGCTCGAGCCGCGATACGCGCTCCACCAGCCCCTCGCGCTCGAGCACGTCCAGGTTGGCGAGCCCGGCCGCGCACACGCTGGGGTGGCCCGAGTACGTGTAGCCGTGGCGGAACAGGGCCGCGCCCGGCGTCGTCCAGAACGGCTCCTGCAGGCGCGGTGACGCGATCACGGCGCCCAGCGGCAGGTAACCCGACGTGATGCCCTTGGCGCAGGTGATCATGTCGGGCGTGATCCCGAAGCGGTGGCAGCCGAACCAGGTGCCGAGCCGCCCGAACCCGCAGATCACCTCGTCGGCGATCAGCAGCACGTCGTGCGCGCGGCACAGCTCCTGCACCCGCTGCCAGTAGCCGGGCGCCGGCGCGTAGATGCCCCCGGCCCCGATCACCGGCTCGCCGATGAAGGCCGCGATCCGGTCGCCGCGCTCGGCGAACAGGCGCTCCAGCGCGTCGGTGTCGTCGCTGCCGACCGCCGCCGTGTCGGGGATCAGCGCGCCGATGCCCTCGCGGTTGGCGGCGATCCCGGCCAGGCTGGTGCCGTACGCGTTCATGCCGTGGTAGCTGCGCTCGCGATGCACGATGGTGCGCTTGTCCGGCTTGCCGAGCGCGTGCCAGTAGCGCAGCGCCAGCTTGCCGGCCGTGTCGACCGCGTCGGAGCCGCCGCTGGTGAAGAACACGGCGCCGTCCGCGAACGGGGCCAGCGCCGCCACGCGGTCGGCCAGCTCGATCGCCGGCCGGTTGGCGGTGCTGGCGAAGATGTCGTAGACCGCCAGCTCGCGCATCTGCGCCGAGACGGCGTCGGCGATCTCGCCGCGGCCGTGGCCGATCGAGCAGTACCAGAGGCCGCCCTTGGCGTCGATGTACTCGCGCCCGGCCTCGTCCCAGACGCGCGCGCCGCTGCCGCGGCTGACCACGAACTCGTCGTCCTTCACGCTCGCCATGTCGGCGAACGGGTGCCAGAGGCTGCTCATCCCGTGGACGATAGCAACGCCTGGAACAGGCTCGCGCCGGTGCCCTCCGCGTCGGCATCCGGGTGCCAGAGCACGCTCACGCAGAAGCGGCGGCTGGGATCCTCGAGCCCCTCCACGGTGCCGTCCGGGTCGGCGTGGGCGGTGGCCACCAGGCCCTCGCCGATGCGGTCGATGCCCTGGTGGTGGTGCGAGTGCACCATCGCGCGCTCGCCGACGATCGCGCGCAGCCTGCTGCCGGGGACGGTGACGACGTCGTGCACGCCGTAGGTGGAGTCGTCCTCGCGGTGGGGCCGCTGGTCGATGTGGTCGGCCAGGTGCTGGATCAGCGTGCCGCCGCGGGCCGCGTTCAGCACCTGGATGCCGCGGCAGATGGCGAGCACCGGCAGGTCGCGCTCGAGCGCGCGTCGCATCAGCG
>Ga0068856_100002725_pt1 | contig 18085 bp, 19 predicted proteins | sample KBSCornC62_FD_66595 | JGI IMG/M metagenome (GOLD analysis project Ga0068856, IMG submission 66595) | Corn rhizosphere microbial communities from Kellogg Biological Station, Michigan, USA - KBS Corn C6-2 | ecosystem: Host-associated > Plants > Roots > Rhizosphere > Soil ...
GGAGTTTTCCTTTTTCCTTTCCATTCCCACGATGGTGGTCGCCACCTGTTACGACTTGCTCAAATCGCTGCGCGGCAAAGGCGCCAACCCGATCGGCATTTCGCAGATCGATGCCCACGGCTGGATCGTACTGGCCGTCGGATTTGTAGTTTCGTTTGTCGTCGCCTACGCCGCGGTCGCATGGTTCATGGCATGGGTCCGTAAACGGGGTTTCGTACCGTTTGCCGTATATCGAATTATCATGGGAGCGCTGGTGCTGGCGTTTGCAGCAAAAATGGCCGCGTAGAGAGAGGTTCGCACGGGCCCCGAATTGCTAACCGTCGCAGATCAGAGATAGTCTAAGCGGTGGTTAGGCTTCCCTAACCCTGAATCACCAACGATTTGCCCAAGGAGAATTTATGCTGAAAAAAACCGCCGTCGCAATTCTATTTATCTTTTCCCTTTGTCTCATCGTATCTGCGCAGCAGGACAAGAATGCGCGGCCCAGTCCTCCGGCGCAAGCGCAATGCAAGTTCTCTGATGGCAAGACCATTACAGTTGACTATTCCAGCCCCCGCGCAAAGGGCCGCAAGATTTTCGGCGGACTCGTTCCCTACGGCGAAGTCTGGCGCACTGGTGCCAATGACGCCACGACCTTCGTAACGACAGCAAACCTGAGTGTCGAGGGAAAGGATATTCCGGCCGGCAGTTACACCATCTTTACCGTTCCGGCGCAAGACAAGTGGACTTTGATCGTCAACAAGCACACCGGCGAATGGGGTATTCCGTACAAGTATCAATCCGAGGAATTGGCGCGTGTACCCATGCAGGCTTCATCAACATCAAACCCGGTCGAGAATTTCACTATTGGCTTCAACCAAGGTGGCTCGACATGCGCGCTACAGATGAGCTGGGAGAATACGCAAGCGTCGGTGACGTTCGCCGAGAAGAAATAATCTCGGCGGTCCAGTTAGGCTTCGCGCTTTGGTTCTGCCGGCTTCCACCGTAATACCGGCTTCCGGGCAGCGGCGGTTTCGTCGAGCCTCGAAACCCGCGTGGAATGCGGCGCTGTGCGCACGACCTCAGCATCTTCTTCGACTTCCTGCGCAATGGCACGCATGGCCTCGATGAACAGATCGAGCTCTTCTTTGGGCTCGCTTTCGGTTGGTTCGATCATCAGAGCGCCGGGGACGATCAAAGGAAATGCAGTGGTATAGGGATGGAATCCGTAGTCGATCAGGCGCTTGGCAATGTCCATGGTTCGGGCGCCTTTCTTTGCCTGTAACTTGTCGCTGAACACGACCTCATGCATGCTGGCGCTTGAGTAAGGCAGATCGTAAACACCTTCGAGGCCTTTGCGAATATAGTTGGCGTTGAGCACGGCGTCTTCGGTAGTTTGGCGGAGGCCGTCGGGGCCATTCGCCAGGATGTAAGCCAGCGCCCGCACAAACATGCCGAAATTGCCGTAGAAGGAGCGCACCCGGCCAATCGATTGAGGCCGGTCGTAGTCGAAGCCGAGTGTGCCATCGGACTTCGAAATCAGGACCGGCCGCGGAAGAAATGGCTCCAATTGCTTCTTAACGGCCACGGGACCTGACCCTGGGCCGCCGCCACCGTGCGGCGTGGAAAAAGTCTTGTGCAGATTCAGGTGCATTACGTCCACGCCGAAATCGCCGGGACGAACCTTGCTGACCAGCGCATTCATGTTCGCGCCGTCCATGTAAAGCAGGCCGCCTTTGGCGTGAAGAATGTCAGCGATTTTGTGGATCTCCTGCTCGAAAACTCCCAGCGTATTAGGATTGGTGAGCATCAGCGCGGCGACGTCTTCGTTCATCTGCGCTTCGAGCGCGGCAACGTCAACCATTCCGCTGGCGTTTGATTTCAGATTTTCGACGGCATAACCGACCATGGCAGCGGTGGCGGGATTGGTGCCGTGCGCCGAGTCCGGAATCAAGACTTTCTTCCGCGGAGCACCTTTCGAATCGTGGTGGGCACGGATCAGCAGCAGTCCGGTAAGCTCGCCGTGCGCGCCCGCCGCAGGCTGCAGCGTAATCGCTTCCATGCCGGTGATTTCGAGTAGACAGTCGCTCAGCGTCTTGATGATCCGCATCGCGCCCTGAGAAATCTTTTCCGGCTGGTAAGGATGCCCATTGGCAATGCCCTCAAGCCGCGAAACTACTTCGTTGACGCGAGGGTTGTATTTCATCGTGCATGAACCCAGCGGATACATGCCGAGATCGATGGCGTAATTCCATGTGGAAAGCCGGGTGAAGTGACGAATGATTTCAATCTCGCTGACTTCGGGCATGTTGCCGAGGTCTTTTCGTTCGGCTGACCCTAAAAGTTTTTTGGTATCGACCTCCGGAACGTCGAGCGGCGCAAGCCTCCATGCAGCTTTCCCGGAACTTGATTTCTCGAAGATCAGGCCTTCGTTCTGGCTGACGTGCCGAGTGGCTTTGCGGGTAAAGTGCTTCATCGCGCCACCTCTTCCGGCGTTTCTTCCTTTGCGCTTCTAACCGAGCGCTCGCTCTCAGCCACGTGGCCTGCTGCCGTGTCGATCAAGGAACGCGACGTCAACTCAGTGCAGCACCACAGTGACGCATTCCCGAGTTCTGGATAAAACTTCTTTAGCGGAAAGCCACCCACAATTTTGTGGCCCAGCAAGCGCGAATTAATGGCGTACGGATCTTCGCTGGTTTGCACGACAAACTCGTTAAAGCGGGGCGCCCCTGAGAACAAGATGTTCCCGTGCTTGCTGAACTGGTCGGCGGCGTAAGCAGTCTTCGCCAGATTCTGACGCGCGAGTTCCTTGAGACCAACCTTTCCGTAAACCGTCATGTAGATATTAGCCATTAGCGCAATGAGGGCCTGGTTGGTGCAGATGTTCGAAGTGGCCTTCTCGCGCCGAATGTGCTGTTCGCGCGTGGCCAGCGTGAGCACAAAGCCGCGCTTGCCGTTTCGATCAGTAGTTTGGCCGACGAGACGACCGGGCATCTGCCGGACGTTGGATTCACGGGTGGCAATCACCCCGCAATAGGGGCCGCCGAACCCGAGCGGTACCCCGAACGATTGAGCTTCCATGGCAATGACGTCAGCCGAGTGCGGTGGTTCTACAATTCCCAATGAAATTGCTTCGGCGATTGCAACCACTAACATGGCGCCTTTGCGGTGGGCGATCTCCGCAACTGCCTCAACGTCCTCGATCGTGCCGAAAAAATTTGGGGACTGCACCAGAATGCACGCTGTATCGCTTGTGATCGCGGCCTCAAGTTCTTTCAGATTAATCCGGCCGGTGTCGCTGAAAGATATGGTCGCGAGTGGCATTCCCTGATGGAAGGCATACGTCGCGAGAACTTCGCGATACTCCGGGTGCACACTGCGTGCGACGGCGACAGTACGACGACCCGTAAGGCGAACAGCCATCATTACTGCCTCAGCAGCGGCGGTTGATCCGTCGTACATGGACGCATTAGCTACTTCCATGCCGGTCAGTTCGCAAATCATGGTCTGAAATTCGAAGATGGATTGCAGTGTGCCCTGTGAAATCTCCGCCTGGTAGGGAGTGTAGGCTGTAAGAAATTCACCGCGTGAAATCAGCGAATCGATGATTACTGGGCGATAGTGATAGTAGGCCCCAGCACCAAGAAATGTTGAGTGGCCGTCACCATTCTCGCGCGAGCGTTCGCGAAACCAGTCAACAATTTCCGATTCCGCCATCTGACGCGGCACTTTCAGGTCCCGATTAAGGCGATATTCGGCTGGAATCGGCGAAAACAGATCGTCAATGGAGTTGACTCCGATGGCCTCAAGCATTGCTTTGCGATCAGCCGGAGATTTGGGAAGATAGCGCATAAAAAATCAGCTTCTAGCTGTTAGCTCTTAGCTCAACCGAAATCGGATTCCGGCTGAAAGCTAAGGGCTAAGAGCTAAAGGCTAAGAGCTGTTCCTTAGTGTCCGCCCTCCTCAGAAATGAATTTCTCGTAATCGCTGGAGGACAGCAGCGCCTTCAGATCGACGGGATTTTTCAGCGTCATTTTCAGCATCCAGGCCGCGTGCGCGTCCTGATTTATTTTTTCGGGCGCCGTTGCCAGCTCGGGATTGACCTCAGTCACAGTGCCAGAAGCAGGAGCGTAGAGATCAGAAACCGCCTTCACTGATTCAACGCTGCCAAAAGTCTTGCCGGCCGTCAATTCTGCCCCCACTTTCGGGAGTTCAACAAACACGATGTCACCCAACGAGTCCTGGGCATACGTGGTGATACCGATGGTTGCAGTCGTTCCATCACTCTTGATCCATTCATGCTCTTTGGTGTACTTGAAGTCCGCAGGATATGGCATTCGCTCTCCGTGTGTCGTCCCTGAAGGGACGCAAAACTCAGACATCTCTGCTTTCCCAAGACCTATGTCCTGGGCTAACTATGTTGTGCCCTTTCGCGGTTGAATTCCTGCTACTCGAATCGCAGTGCTTCCGCCGTAATTCTTTTGCGTAATCACGCCTTCTTCGGTTTCTTGTAGAACGGCGTGGGCACAATCTTCGCGCGAACTCCTTGCCCACGAATCTCGACCAGCAATTCCCTTCCGATCTCGCACATTTCGACCGGCACGTATGCAAGCGCGATGTTTTTCTTTAAAAATGGCGCCGGAGAGCCGCTGGTCACGTATCCGGCTTCCCTGCCCTCACTATTCAAGATGCGATAACCATCGCGAGCGATTCCGCGCTCAACCATCTCCAGCCCAACCAGGGTACGTTTGATTCCTGCCACCCGCGCTTGCTCCAAAGCGTCGCGCCCCACAAACTCCGGCTTTTCCATTTTGCAAAAACGATCGAGGCCAGCTTCCCAAACATTTATGGTATCGGAAATTTCGTGACCGTAGAGCGGCAGCTTGGCTTCCAATCGCAGCGTATTGCGGGCCCCGAGTCCGCACGGAACTGCGCCCAACTCTCTTCCCGCAGCCAGAACTTCGTCCCAGACGCGAGCGCTCGTGGCTTCGTCGCTGGGAACGTAAATCTCGAAACCATCCTCACCGGTGTAACCAGTGCGCGCGATCAATACATTCTGCAAACCGCAAACTGTTCCCCGCGTGAACCAGTAGAACTTCACTGCTGACAAATCTACATCGGTGAGCTTCTGCAAAAGATCCGCACCCTTGGGCCCCTGGATCGCAACCTGGGTGTAATCATCCGACAGATTCTCAATCGTGCAGTCAAACTGCCTGGTGTTCTCGCGTACCCAATTGAAGTCTTTCTCACGGGTGCCGGCATTAATCACAAGCAGATATTCGTCTTCTCCCAGTCGATGCACGATGACGTCGTCCACAAACGTTCCGTGCGGATAAAGCAGGGCTGAATATTGCGCCTGACCGATGGCAAGGCGCGAAGCATCGTTCATCGAGATGTGCTGGACAGCAGCGAGCGCTTCGCAACCAGCCAGGCGAATGTCGCCCATGTGGCTTACGTCGAAGATGCCAACACCGGTGCGCACCGCCATATGCTCGGCAATGATGCCGGAATACTCGACCGGCATATCCCAGCCGTTGAACTCGACCATCTTCGCGCCCAGTCGGCGATGAACGCCGTTGAGCGCAGTTTTGCGAATCGCGGGAGTGGTGTCTACAGGGGACAAAAGGCCTCGGGTTACCGGCAGTAGCTGGGCTGCTGGTAGGAAACTTATGAGCCTAACATGCATGTTGCTCGGGCTTCAAATGAGCGCGGACTGGTATGCCAAAACCCTGCAGGCTTCGTCGGCACACGCTGGTTCGGCATCCGTCGGCACCACTCAAGGCAACTGGTGGGCGTTAGCCATCATGCTAGGCTCGTGAGAAACGCTTTCGCGTTGGAGGAAACATGCGGAAATTTTTCGCGGCGGCCATCCTGTTATTTGCCGCGAGTGTCCTGGCAACTGGGCAGCAAAGCAATAAGAACGAAATCGCGATCACTGTCGGGCGCATGTTCATCAGCGACCAGGCCGTACCCAACGCAGCGACTGTTTACAATACCGTGCACTTCGGAAAGGGCTTATCCTTCGAAGGTAACTATGCCCGCAAGCTACAGAGCTACCGCTGGGGAACGCTCTCGGTTGAAGTTCCTGTCGTCATTAATCCGGACGAAGATCTGAACTACGGTTTGAATCAGGTTCCAAAAGATTACGGCTCAATTTTTGTAACTCCGGCGGCAAGGGCAACATTTTTGCAGGACTTCGCATTCTCTCCGTGGGTCAGCTTTGGCGGAGGCCTGGCCCACTACGTCGCCAGCAAGGACCTGGTTTTCTTCGGCACCAACCCCGGTCACCGTGTGGACAATAGCGGCGCCGTTGAAGCCGGCATAGGATTCGATGTAAAGATTCCCAGGTTTGATCTCTTCCGATTTCGTTTTGAAGCCCGTGACTTCTGGACCGGTGAGCCGCCCATCAATGTGGATACAGGACATAATCGCCAGCACAATTATTTCGTGGGTGGAGGCGCGGTATTTCACTTCTAAAGACCCAGCTCAGCGGGTCTGTTTGATCTCCTCGTAAATTTCCGACAGCTTTGAGGCTTCCTCTGCTGAGCCGCCAAAACGGGCATTTTCGTAGTGCTCGGTGAAGCTACTTACTCGCTGTTTCAACGTCTCATCGGGAATGGCAGCCGCGAACTCGTCGGGAGTTTGTGACGGTGATTTTTGCCAACCGCGCCGGGCCAGAGTTTTGAGCATTCTTTGATACCAGATGCTGGCAGCCATCTGGGGTGCCGTTTCAGGACGCCGTGCCAGCCTGAATTTGCGCAAAGCCGCAAGTAATCGTGGCATGTTCGCGACGAGGATCAGGAAAAGAAAAGCTGCGCAAGCCCTCAGTACCCATTTCACGGCGGAAGGTCCGACGCGCTTTTGAACGTTGCGAGCCCAAGCTAATGTGCGTTCGTATTTTCCAACCGACCATGATTGCGCGTGACTGACCAGTTCGCGGCTGCCGCTGCTTGCATCCTGAGTCAGCTGAAGCTGATGACCCAGGTCGTAGTTCACAATCCAGTCGCGCCAAAACGAATTCATGGCATCGATATACAACAGAAATCGTCCCCATTTTGTCTGCGCTCTTGCATCCGCTGCCGGAGTAGGGTCAAACTCCATCCACCCCTGTCCGGGGATGTACGCCTCGACCCAGGAGTGTGCATCGCTCTCGCGAATCACGTATTCCGAGGTGAGATCGTTGAATTCGCCGCCGGAAAATCCGTTCACCAGGCGTGAAGGAATGCCGATCGATCGCAGCATCACAGCCATGGCCGAAGCGAAGTACTCGCAATGTCCCTGCTTGCGCTCAAACAGAAAATTACTAATCGGGTCCTTCGGCGTTTTGTCGGGCAATTGCAGTGTGTAGCCGTAGTGCATGCGCAAATAGTTTTCGACCGCAGACGCCTTGTCGATCGGACTGGAAACCGAAGCGGTGACCTGTTCTGCGAGGCTCTGAATACGGGGATCTAGCCCAGGCAACTGTAAAAATCGTTTCGATATGTCGGCGGGATAATTCCATGCTTCGCGCGTTTCCCTGTCCCGCGGGGCATGGAACACGGAATCCGCCTCGTAGCGAGTAACCGGATGTTCGGTGTCCAGGTCGAAAACGTCGCTCTCGCCATCTTCGGCAACCGCCCGGTAGTTGCCTTTGAGCGTGCTCGGAGTGGCAAGCAGGAAAAACACATCGCTTAACAGCGGCTCCATTGCCACGCGATAGTGCACTACATGGCCCTTTAGTTGGTTCTCCGGATTCTGCAAATTGAAACTTCCGTCCGAGTGCCGGCTAACAGCTTTCTTTTCACGAGCGCTCGCCCAGTTCCTCCCGTCGAAGCGGTCAAGAGTTACCCCCCGGAACTTGAATTGATAAGCGCCTCCGGAGTCGCCATCCACAGCAACATGCATCACAACCTTTTTTGAGCGCTGAATCTGTCCAATACTGCCGAGTTCCACGCGATCAGAAAAGCCGCTGGAGAGATCATTCCCTCCAGTAGCGGCACTCATGTAGCCTGCGGAGACGCGAGGCAAAAGAAAGAAAATGACGCCGGCGCCCGCAAATATGAAAAGCAGCAAGACCGGCGCGATTCCCGCGATCGCAATCGACAACTTGCGATACGCATGGTGCACCGACGGTTCACGCGCCTGCACTGGCGAGTGCTGAGCGGCGTGAAGCATTTCCATCAGAACGAACGTCGCGATTCCAACCAGGATGAAGCCCGCGAGCGCCAGTAAAAACGTGCTGTCCACAGTCAGTATGGCAGCGGCAAGGACCATAACGAAGGCAAGCGCCGCCAGGAGGTAGTGATCTCGGTCGCGTTGGGCCGAGAACAGCCTGATCAGCATGACGAACAACACCAGGTGCACCAGCGCGCCTAGAAACGTCTTACTGATAGCAAATTCATCAGCGACATAAAATGCGACGCAACCGATAGTGAGAAGATTCGTCCAGCGATCGGAGAGCAGCACCTGCCGGCGCCGAGCCAGAATGTACCCGCGGAAAAGCAACGCTCCAGTGACGAGGAGCACGCTCGCAAAATCAAGGCGTCCGGTAGAGGCAAGAGTCCCGAACCCAGTGAAGATGAGCAGATACAGCGCAACATCGAAGTAGCGGCGGATCGCCGCTGCTAATGTAAAATCTCCGGGCTGCTGGTTCCCTGACATGCAGTTAGACTTGTATTTTCAGGAATCTGGAGGCAAAGGTAAAGGGTACTGAAGGCACGAAATCTCATCCAGGAAGTCGCGACAGTCCGAAATTGCCGCATCACTGAACGACCCTTAGTGTGTGCTAAACTAATTTTTTCACTCCACAATCCTAATCACACATGCTTCTTTCGAAAGAATATGTGGGCTATTTGGCCCGCGAAACCGTCAAAAGACTGGCCGCTTCAGAATTCATCGAAACCAAGTCTTTGCCTGTAGTTACAGAGAAAGTTCATGCCGCAATGCTGGACGAGCTTTCGCTCGAAGACCGGATTAACGACGAAGTCCGGGTCATTCTTGAAGCCTATTCTGACGAGATGCGCAACAGCGGCGCCAATTATCAGGAGATGTTCCGTAAGGTGAAGAACGAACTCGTCCGCAAATACAAGGCGGTGCTGTGAGAATCAGCCGCGACAAGGTCAACAAGGTGGCGCACGTTGTGACCGACGCGCTTGCTGGAATCGACGAACTCGACTTCGTCGAGGATCGGAACACCATCCGGCTGGAAGTTCGCAAGATTCTCGAAGACTTGTTGAATCAGGAAGCCAAGATAGACCAGTCTGCGCGCCAGAAAATTGAAAGCCAGAAACGAACCATTCTTGAAGGCAGCCAGGAATGGGACATCCTCTACCGCAAGTACTACAACGAGGAAGTAAAAAAGCTGGGTGTGTAGGTTTTTAGTTTCAGACTTCGGGTGAAAACACACGGCGGAGGCCTACTCCGCCGTTTTCGTCTATTACGCTGCGCGACTCAATGAGTCCGAGCCGTGCTGTTTCACCATTTTGTTGTAGTTACCCATGATCAAGAACGGCGCGGCCCATTGTCCCACAAACAGTGCCCAGCCGTTCTTCCCTGACACTTTAAGAATAGCCGAGGCAATCATAGATCCAACCGCTAAGCCAAGATACACACTCGACGGCGCTCCCGACGTAATGGACTCGATTGCTCCTGTGAACCGATCTTCCGAGGCTTGCCCTTCATCTACTCTGGTTCTCATTCCACTCTCTCCTGCTGATGATTTTGATTGCCGTGTTTGGATGCGGCCGGATGCATTCCCGAAATCCAGATCGAGCGAAAATCGCAAGCTGCTTTCTACCCTGGAAACCACTCAACCTGAGGTTGGTCGATCCAGCTTTGCCAAGTTCGTTTGCGCGATAATTTGAGAAGTGTCTGTAAACAACATTTCGGAACGGGTCAAGCAGGCTGCCTTGACAGCCGGCTTTGAACTGGCTGGCATCGCACCGGTTGACGAGTTTGCCGAGCTCAAGCGCTTTCCCGATTGGGTCGCCGCGGGCCACGCCGGAGAAATGAAATATCTTGAAGCCCGCAACCAGGCTGGCGAGCTCCGGCGAGCATCGCTGAAATCAGCATTCCCTTGGGCGCGCAGCGTGATTGTATGCGCGATCAACTACAACACGCCCCACCCGTACTCGACTCAGGTCAACAAAGCTGGACACGGATGGATATCCCGCTACGCCTGGAGCCGCGAGGACTATCACGACTCAGTTCTGGGGCGCCTGCGGGAAGTCGAGTCCAGACTCAAGGCGATTGCTGAAGAGCAAATCGAGACGCGTTCTTACGTTGACACCGGTCCCATTGTGGAGCGCGTTTACGCGAAATACGCCGGCGTTGGTTGGCTCGGGAAAAATACGTGCTTGATCAATCAGAAAATCGGCTCATGGTTGTTTCTGGGCGTGATCGTGACCTCTCTCCAACTCACACCCGACTTACCGGCCGCCGACCGTTGCGGCAGTTGCACCCGTTGCATTGAAGCTTGCCCAACGCAAGCCTTCATTGCGCCTCATCAACTCGACTCCAACAAGTGCATTTCCTATCTCACGATCGAGAAGCGCGGCACAATACCCGAAGACCTGCGCACTGACATGGGCCATCACGTCATCGGTTGCGACATCTGTCAGGACGTTTGTCCGTGGAATCGCAAAGCGCCGACAACCGACAAACTTGAGTTCCAACCCCGCGAAGGCCTGCTAAATCCGGTGCTTGCTTGGCTTGCAGAGATTTCGGAGGAAGAGTTTCGCCAAAAATTTCGTGGCTCACCTGTAAAAAGAGCGAAGCGCAATGGCCTGCGCCGTAATGCACTGATTGCAATCGGCAACCGCGGAAATCGTTCTCATCTCCCGTTCGTCACCCGCGCACTTGAAGACCCCGACCCCACTATTTCCGACGCTGCCAAATGGGCGCAGCAGCAAATCGAGAAACGTGGCAAATTCGCCGATTGACTACTCTCCCTTCGAAGAATAGGCTTTGCCGCAACTGATCGGAGCACTCCGATCCAACTTCGCGAGGAGGGGCACATGGTTTCATTGACAGCGTTGTGGCTTCCCATTCTGCTTTCGGCGGTAATTGTTTTCATCGCCAGCTCGATCATTCACATGGCGATACCCATTCACAAGAACGATTACCGCAAACTACCGGACGAAGACAAGGTTCTCGATGTGCTGCGTTCCACGGGTGTAACTCCGGGCCGAGGCTACATCATGCCTTTTTGCGATCACAAAAACATGAAGTCGCCAGAGGTGGTTGAGAAATTCAAGCGTGGGCCGGTTGGCATGCTTACCGTCCGGCCCAGTGGTCCACCCGCCATGGGTAAGTCGCTGGGTCAGTGGTTCATTTACTGCGTCGTAATCAGCTTTTTTACCGCATATCTGACCAGCCGCACGCGCACCCCCGGTACCGAATACCTGGAAGTATTTCGGGTAGCGGGCACCTTCGCATTTGCGGCTTATTCTCTCGCGTTCATTCAGGATGCTATCTGGAAGGGCGAAGACTGGGGCGTCACTTTCAAGCACGTGTTTGACGGTCTGATTTATGGGTTGCTGACCGCCGGCACATTTGGCTGGCTGTGGCCGAAGTAATGCAATAGACACTGAAAAGACAAACTGGCATCTTCGTCACGCTATAATCGAGGTATAGCCTCGTTTTGCTTCTCGCGCGGTTTGCGGACGCAAAGCGTGTTCAGGAGTGTCCATGGCACTGCAAAAGACCGAGAAAATATGGCATAACGGCAAGCTCATCCGCTGGGAGGACGCGAACATTCACGTGATGTCTCACGTGGTCCACTATGGGTCTTCGGTATTTGAGGGCATTCGTTGCTATACGCCTTCGTCCGGCCCGGCAATTTTTCGCGCTGAGGAGCATATCCAGCGCCTGCTCGATTCCGCCAAGATCTACCGCATGGATGTTGCTTTTACCCGTGATGAACTGATTGCGGCGATGGTGGAGCTCATTAAAGCAAATGGAGTTTGGCCATGCTATCTGCGCCCGATTCTTTTCCGCGGCTACGGCGACGCTGGAGTTTCGCCCAACAATTGCCCGGTTGAGGCATACATCGTTAACTATCCCTGGGGCAAATATTTGACGCAGGATGACTCCGGCGTGGATGTCTGCGTTTCTTCGTGGACGCGAATCGCTCCCAATACATTGCCTGCACTTGCAAAATCCGGAGCGAATTACATGAACTCGCAGTTGATTCGCATGGAAGCGATGGCCAACGGCTATGTCGAAGGTATTGCGCTTGATACGCACGGCTATGTGAGCGAGGGATCGGGCGAGAATATTTTTCTCGTTCGCAACGGTCAGCTGCAGACCGCGCCTCTCGGAAATTCCGTACTGCCGGGTATCACTCGCGACTCAGTCTTGAAGCTGGCTCGTGACGTGGGAATTCCGGTGGTCGAAGCGGGCATTCCGCGCGAAATGCTTTACATAGCGGATGAAGTCTTCTTTACTGGCACAGCTGCCGAAATCACGCCGATTCGTTCGGTTGATCGCATTTCGGTGGGCGATGGATCTGTCGGTCCGATCACGCGCAAGTTACAACGAGAGTTCTTCGCCATCGTTCGCGGCGAAAAGCCCGATCGATTCAAATGGCTGACACAAGTGCCTGTAAGCAGCAAGCAACCGGTGGGCGTTTAAGAGCAGTTGTCGGTTATCAGCCGCCGGTAACAGCATCGCTCAAATTTCGCCAACCCCGATTGCTGGGTTACGACCAGTGGGAACCGGCCGCTGCACGCTACTCTGATATACTCCCCTGCGCAAGTCCAACTCTGGAGGGATGCGCATGCGTTTTCGAGCATATTGGTTGCTTTCCACCGTCATTGCAATGGGATTGGCGCTTCAGAACGCCCATGCTGAAGACAAGATGGTTTATGCCGCCCGCGCAAACAGCAAGTTCGTCAACTTCCCCGGCCTTCCCAAGTGCATGAGCGGCTCAGTACAAAATGGAGATCCGTCAAAAGGCGCTTCGGTCATACTGGCTAAGTCCACAGCCGGCTGTACGGTTCCCTGGCATTGGCACACTGCTGACGAACAGCTCATGATCGTGTCCGGGAGTGCAAGAGTCTCCATGAAGGACGGTCAGCCTACGACCTTACACGGCGGAGACTATGTCAGCCTTCCCGGAAAGAATGCCCACCAGTTCACCTGCATCGCGGCCTGCACACTCTTCATCAATCCTTCAGGCGCGTTCGATATTCATTACGTTGACAAGGACGGCAAGGAAATTTCGCCGGATGAAGCCCTGAAGAGCAAAATGAAGGCCCCAATGAAAAAACCGTGAAAATGCGGTTAGGCGGCCTGCTCAAGCAGGCCTTTTCCGTTTACGACCGCCTTCCCCGTACGAAGGAGTGCCCATATGGAAGAGCGAATCCGCTTTATCACCCACCGCGGCCAGCAAGTCCTCCTGGTTGATGTCACGAATTGCACGACAGCGGAAATGATTGAATTAGGCCGCCGGGTACCTAGTCATGTCTCAGCGGAGCCGCTTGGATCAGTTCTTCTGCTCGCGGATTTTAGCGGATCTAAATTCGACAAATCGGCGGTTGAAACGCTGAAACAGGCCACTGTCTTTGATCGTCCGCACATCAAGCGTTCAGCATGGGTAGGCATTGAAGGAATGCCAAAGGTGTTCTACGAGAACCTCAAAGCCTTTTCTCAGCGCGAACTTCCGACGTTTAAAAACCGCGAAGAAGCTCTGGACTGGCTGGTATCAGAGGAGAAGATGGCAAGTGGGCAGTAGCAGTAGGTTGTCAGTGATCAGTTTTTTGGTTATAAGTTGACACCAGGAATTGGCGAAGAAGCTTAACTGAGAACTGAAAACTGCCACTGACCACTGCTCTTCAGCTTCTCCACCTCAAGGTAACCGGTCCTGCCATGGGATTTTTGACCTCTCTCCCGCTACGCTTGGCTTCGAGATGAGCCGCCTTCAATCCGAAATACCATTTCGCGGGGCGGTCGGCGTCGTCAATCAGCATAAGGTGCGGATTCGTCTTGAGGCCTTCGCTTTGTAATTGCATCGTGCGGCGATCCTGCTCAACAAATTTCGCAAAGACGAATTTCAGCAGCCACGGGGCAAACGGGAACCATCGGAAAAGATTCCAGCAGGCAACCACGTCAATCCGGCAATGATCGCGGGCGATCGGTGTCACTGTGGTAAGAGACGAAAACCAGTACTTCCCTGCCCGGATGGTTTCATAACGCAGGTTCGGCAGGACGAAGTCGATAGTTGTGGTAATCGAATCCGCGTCGGCGTACATGCGCAATAACTTATAGGGCGCGCTGTTCGAACTGGGTGTGTGCGCGCTCATGCGGAAGCCATTCGGAATCGGCTCAAACTGCTTCTGTTTTTCGTGAATGCTGTGACGGCTTCGCCACCACCATGCCTGATGTACAAACGGCCCGTGCGCGGGATCCATGAGACCGATAATTCCGTGGTCCACGCTGCAAGGCAAATCAGCAGTGAGATATGCCGTCTTGAATTTTTCGCTGAATGTAGGCACGTGCGGGCAGTCGGAACTGGGTCCGGTACGCGCGCCGAAGCCTGCCCCTGCCGGCTCGGGATCGGGAATGAATACCCAAACGAAGCTCTCGTGCTCTTCGCAGGCGTAGTTCCCGGCGTAGATGCGTTCGACTTTTAAGTTTTGATCTGCGGTGAGGGATGGAATGAGTCGGCATTGGCCGCTGTGCGCGTCAAATCGCCAGCCGTGATAACTGCACTCAACCTGCCCGCCATCGAATTGCCCGCACGAAAGCGGCATGCCGCGGTGCGGACACGCGTCGCGTAGCGCGAAGGGCTTTCCGTCCCGATCGCGCCCCATCACCAGCGGAATTTCAAGCAGCGTGGCCTTATGCAGGCTTCCCGACTTCACGTTCTCAGAGGGCAGCGCCCGGTACCAGAAGCCGGTAAGCATCAGCGAATCCGACGCTTCGCGCTTGGGCAGATCAGCAGTGGCCATGGAGAAAAGCCAGCGTAACACAACAAATCGTGTGGTCGGACATTCCTGTCCGACGATGTTGGTTGTGACTTCCATCGGGCGTTAACTTTTGATCACGGTTTCAGTCGGACAAGAATGTCCGACCCACACGGCCTGTGCCGAACCTGCCAACGACGAGATATACTCTTGCTCAATTCACGAACTTGTATTCTCATTGCTCAACCAACTCAACTGAGAACCCATGAAGCTCGGCGGATTTTTATTGCTGCTTTCGGGATGGGGCATCGTGGTGACGGCACTGGTTCTGCTGCACCGCCGCACCGTGCCGGCATTCATTCTTGCCGGGGTCGCCGTCGAGATTCTAGGGCTGGTGCTCGTTCTGCGCGCTCATCTGCCAGCGCCTAAGGGCAAGGGATGAGCGTCGAGATTTCATTCACCCTCTGCCTGGTTTTTATTCTGCTTATTCCGACAGCAGTTGCGGGTCTAAGTCTGATCAACGTGGGCCTCGGACCTTCGCGCAGCGCGGCGCACTTCATGACCTCGTCATTGTGTGTGGTCGCCGTCTCACTGCTGATCTACTTCGCCTTTGGCGGCGCGATCAGCCAGGGTTTATATTCCACTCCCCTAATGGCTTTGACGGAACCGAAAAGCCCATTGCAGCCTAGTGGTATCTTTTTCCACGCTATGCCTTGGGCAACAGTAGCAGCTTTGCCAGCGTTGCTGATGCTGGCCAGCGTGGCGATCTGTTCCGTGATTCCGTTGGGCGCCGCTGGAGTCAGATGGCGGGCAAGTTCCGCGTCTCTCTCAACCGTCCTTCTCGCAGGCTTTATTTTTCCCATTTTCTTCCGACTCATCGCTACGCAATATCTCGCCTCTGGATTTCCGCGCCTCCCGGGTACGCTGGATGCCGGTGGGTCGGGCTTCATCAACGTCACTGGCGGTCTGACTGCACTCTCAATCACATGGCTGCTCGGGCCGCGTCATGGAAAATATTCTTTATCTGGGATTCCTGCCGCTATCCCTGCGCACAACGCGGTTTACGTGCTGTTCGGCTGCATGCTGACGTGGGTGGGATGGCTCGGCCTGAATTCTGCTGGAGCGATGCTCTATGCGGGAAGCGGAGCGGAAAACTCCGCATTGGTCATCATCAACACAACGCTCTCCGCCGCCGCCGCCGCGCTGGCCGCGGCTGCCGTCACACGCATTCGCTACCGCCGGCCCGATGCATCTCTGATAGCTAATGGCTGGATGGCTGGTCTTGTCGCCAGTAGCGCCGGCTGCGCGACGTTTAAACCGACGATTGCGATCATTGTGGGACTTGTGGCCGGCACGCTGGTTGTTTTCTCCGCCGAGTGGTTCGAACTTCGACTGAGAGTTGACGATCCCTGTGGATCAGTTTCGGTTCATGCGGTCTGCGGTTTGTGGGGTTTACTTGCAGTGGGAATCTTCGCGGGAATTCCCGGCCAGTTCATGGCACAAATTGTCGGCATCGCCACTCTGCTCGGCTTCATTTTTCCGATGACTTACGGTTTGAACTGGCTGCTGAACAAGTTCAGTCCGTATCGCGTCTCACCCGATGGCGAGCGCCAGGGTCTTGATCTCCACGAACTCGGCGCAGACGCCTACCCTGAATTTGTTATCCACTCAGACGAGTTCCTACAGAGATAAGCAGACTTTATTCACAAATCAACCCAGATGAACGCGGATTCTATTCACCAATCCAACTGGGCAGACGACCTGTCCAGTGTGCTGTGCGCTGAAAAAGATCCATGAATCCGCGGGATCTGCGTGAATCGGCGCAATGAGTGAGCCAGGGAAGAGTAGCGGCGCACTTTATTTGCCGTCTTCCGCTACGTATGCAATCTGCTGTTTGTAGATGAAAAGATTGGGCTGGCCCTGTCGTGTGAGCCGCAGCATATTGCGATCGTAGTATTCGATCCACCCCCGCAGCTTCTCTCCCGTCACCAGTTTGATCAAAACCGAGCTTTGCTTCTCGGTTAGTTGCTTGAGATACGCTGCTTCCTCGTTGGTGGACTCCGGAGGAGCGCTCTTCGATTTTCGTGGACCGCTATCAGAAAAAGGCATTACTCGATTCTATCCTTTTCGCTACGGCCAACCTAGAATGAGATTTTCAATCCCCACTCCAGTGAGCGCGGCGCACCCGCAGCGCTCATGCCCGATTGCAATGACGCGCGATTCGAACGTCCGGTGACTCCGGAAACCGAAGTCCCGCCCACTGTGTTCTGCGGCTGAAGCGCCGTCGCCCACGGCGACAAGCTTCCAGCGCCGAAGTTCAGCACGCCGTTTTGCGTGTTCCCGGGCGAGTCGAAGTTGGCAAAGTTCAACGCATTGAATAGCGCGACGCTCGGCACGATGGTAACTCGATCACCCAGTTTATGTTCCCATCCCAGACGAATGTCTAGTGTCTTTAGCCAGCTCATTCCGGCGGGATCCGGCACCGCAGCCGCCAGCGGTTGCATGACGCCGCCCATCTGCTCCAGGTCCTGCAGGGAGAAAACGCCCGCCGTGATCAACTGTTGCCCCGCAGGCGTTTGCGGATTGGCGCTGCCCGCAGTGTTTGAGTTATATGTGTTGATGAAACTTTGCAGCCCACTCGCCTTGATGCTCCGCATATAAGAGCCGACGTTACTGCCGGGAATGATGTCGCCCGTAGTGCCATCGCCATTCCAGTCAGTGACCAGAACTTCTGCCGCGCCGGAAGTCTGCTGGAACCTTAGCGTCGCCGGCAATGGGCTTAGCAGACGGCTGATGAAACTCACCTGCAATGACTTCTGCAAATCAAAGTGTGCGCCTATGGAGAACTGATGAGTGCGATCCAACGCGCTGGGCCCGGTGAAACGGTCTGGGTTGGCGTAATCGGTCGCCTGGTGGGCAAGCGAATTGTCGTCCGACTGGCTCACATATCGCGAGTGCGAGTAAGAGAACTGAAAGCTCGCCCGTTGCACGCCGCGGCTGAAATTCGTGATCTGCTGCTTCAGGCTGACGAGTTCTCCGCTGTAAACCGATCTTCCCTCGGGAAAGTTCATTACATTAACGCCCAGATTTGGATGGAGCCCTGGAAACGCGCAGAATGGGCAAGGCGCGCCGCCGGTGACCTGCCCCGGGCCGCCAATGCCGGCGTTTCCATACGCCGCCAGCGCACCCGCCGGGCCAAGCTTCGCCACCATGCAGCTGAC
>Ga0068856_100002729_pt1 | contig 18071 bp, 14 predicted proteins | sample KBSCornC62_FD_66595 | JGI IMG/M metagenome (GOLD analysis project Ga0068856, IMG submission 66595) | Corn rhizosphere microbial communities from Kellogg Biological Station, Michigan, USA - KBS Corn C6-2 | ecosystem: Host-associated > Plants > Roots > Rhizosphere > Soil ...
ATCTGCCTTTGAGGAGTGCAGCAGAGGACGTACGCGGTCAGGATGGAGTCGCGCTGCAACTGAACTTGTTTGCTCCCCAACCCGGAGCGGCGCTTGCAGCGATCTCGGGGGAGATGTGAGAGCGACGTCCGGCATCCGGCAGGTAGTGATTGAACCGGAGTTCGAGGCGTGGAGGACAGCCGCCCGCGAACTGCTGCGATGCGGAGTGAGACCGGAGGAGGTCGACCTGCGTGAGAAGGGTGACGTTCGCTTGGGTTCTCTCTTCGCTACAGCGGACCTTGAGAGCAGTGGCGCCGAGAGGGCCGAAAACGTGCAGGTGCCGGCGGAGTTTGTGCGGCGCGCGGAGGTGGTCGCATGCCATCGCGAGTTGCGGCGCTGGAACGTGCTCTATCAGGTGCTATGGCGGCTGCAAACGACTCGCGATCTGCTGCGCATCGAGGTGGACGAAGATGTGATCGCATTTCGTCACATGGAGCACGAGGTCCGGCGCGACCTGCACAAGATGCATGCGTTTGTGCGGTTTCGGCGTGTCTTGAATGAAGACGGGGAGCACTTCATTGCATGGTATGAGCCGGCGCATCATGTTCTGAGATTGGCTGCGCCTTTCTTCGCGGAGCGCTTTGCGGTGATGCACTGGTCGATTCTTACGCCCGAAGCGACGGTGAGCTGGGATCCAGACGTGAAGGAGTTGAAGTTCGGTCCGGGAGTACCGGTTTCAGAAGCGCCTGCTGGTGACGATCTGGAGGAGATGTGGAGGACGTATTACAAATCAATCTTCAATCCGGCGCGGACGAATGTGGCGGCGATGCGGTCCGAGATGCCGGTACGGTATTGGAAAAACCTGCCGGAGCTCGCAGCTTTGCCGGAGTTATTGAGCAATGCGGATGACCGCGTGGCAAGAATGATCGCGCGGCAGACCGCCGCGTCGGCGGCTCCGTTTGTTCCGCACGAACGCGAGTTGCCGGTGCTGCGATATGCGATTCCGGCGTGCCAGGGGTGTGAGCTTTACAAATGCGCGACGCAGGCGGTGTTTGGAAGAGGGCCGAGCACGGCGCGGCTGATGCTTGTGGGCGAGCAGCCCGGAGACGAGGAAGACCGGAGCGGCGAACCATTTGTGGGTCCGGCGGGTCGGCTGCTCAATGAGTTGATGCTGGAGGCAGGGATTGATCGCAATGATACATACGTCACGAATGCGGTGAAGCACTTTAAGTTCAGAGAGGAACGAAAGCGGCGGCTGCACGAGAATCCGCGACTCAGTGAAATTGTGGCTTGCCGTCCGTGGCTGCTGGCGGAGATGGAGTCGGTGAAACCCGAGATGGTGGTGTGTCTGGGTGCATCGGCGGCGAAGAGTCTGCTGGGAGCAAAGTTTGCGTTAACGCGGGATCGCGGGCGGATTGTGGCGTCGCCATGGGCAGAACGCGTGATCGCAACGTTTCATCCTTCCGCGATTCTGCGTGCGGATGGAGAACGAGCGGAACCGATGAGGGCACTGCTGGTGCAGGATTTGCGAATGGCACGGGAGGCTGTTGATGGATTGTGAAGCGGCCTGCTGCTTCCATGGGGATGTGGTGAGTCGATAGGGAGTATGGATCAACGAGTGTTTGTTAAGACTGTTGCGGGTGCGATGGGGCGACCACATGCTGTTTCTCTTCAAGGTTGGGTGTCGGAAGCGGATGGAGGGAGCGGCGAATAGGGCGTGGCTCGCATGGTGGATCTGCTGGTGAAGCGCGTGCCATGTTGTGCAGGCGACGTTGTTTCGGCCTGTCTGGAGGGATCTGCGGGCGTTTGTGCGGAGCCAGCCGGGAATGGACGATGTGACCCTGCTGGCCATTCGACACTCGGATTAGGGAAGGGATCACGGCGGAGAGAGCAGTGGTCCTAGACGGCTGACGACGCCGAAAGAGACTCCGACGGGACAAGCGGGCGCACCGAAGGTGTTAGTAATGATCGACTTCTGTGCGATGTATAGATCCATCTGCCGATTTTAATATGTTGTGAACTCACCTCTTTGGACCGGCTTCTCTATGGAACGGCACGCGAATTCGCTCGTTGGGGCTCGATCCAATGACGGAATGGACGCGGTGGAAGCGCCGACGATCACCCCAGGTTGGGTGTTTGAGAATTGGAAGCGCCGCCACGTTCAGAATCCATTTATCGATCGGATTCTTGGAAGGCTCTTTCCAGATCAGAGGAAACATCCGCGATTCTTCGCGCCGCCGATTGTGGCGTACCTCGGGACCGTGGGATCTTCAAGGAGGTTTCCCGTCATCAATGTGAGCGTGGGTGGTTTCTGTCTGAGAGCGGATGAGTTTTGGAGTCCCGGAATAGTAATGCCAATCACTCTCGAGAGGTGGGGAACAATTCCCCAGGATGATCCGGAGACGATCACGCTGCAAGCGATGTTGGTGCGTCGAGAAGGGGATACGGCGGGGTTCGCGGTTGCGCTGGCTTCGGACGAGTCTCAGCTGTTTTGGCAAATGCGGATGCATCGCGCGAGCAGCGTGCAGTCGAAGATGATGGAATTCCTAAAGGACCTGCCGGAGCCGGTGGTAACGACAGGATCTTCGCCGATCCACGAGGCAATGTACGCGAACGTGAGTCGCAAGGCGCAGAGCCTGGAAATGCAACTGGGCAGCGCCAAATCTCACAAGCTCTCAGCTGCTGCGGCAAAACGCAAAGCAGAGCTATATCGTTAACGCTAAGAGCCGGGGCTGAAGCTTGCAGATGCAACAAGGCCGTCCCGAGTGGGACGGCCTTGTTGGTGAGAGAACCAGGTTTCGATAATTGACTAGTCGCCCGCGACGGGTTCGGCTTCTTCGCGGTGGCGGTTGACGGGGGATGCGGCGTTGTTGGAGGCCGGCTTGATGGAGTCGAGGCTTACGAGGCCTTCGACCGGCTTCTCGCCAAGGACGTGTTCGCGGTAGAGCTTGGCCATGCGCGCGTTCTCGGCTTCCTGCTTGGCCTTGTCAATACTCGTCTGAGCGTTGCGTGCGCGGAGGCGCTCTTCGCGGGCATTCTTGGCGATGCCGAGTTCGTCGAGCGTGTGGTTGGCTTCGGAGTTCACGTGCTCCATATTGAGCTTGAGCTCGTGGCCCACGTAGGTCATGCCGACTTTCTTACCGCCTGCGAAGATCTCGTGACGGCCGTGCTCCTCGTACCACTTGGTCAGCGTGGCGGTCATGTGCATCTTCTCGATGATGTTGCGCCAGCCTACGCCGGTGTTGTACGCGCAGAAGCTGATTTCACCTTCCTGCGTGGCGTAGGGAATGATGCACTGCTCGGTACGGCGGAAGTCGTAGTTGAACAGATCCTGGAACCACATGCCCGCGATAAAGAGGAAATTCCATCTATCCGACCGGCGCTTCTTGATGTCGTCCATGGTGCGGTCGCCCTTGACCGAGCCGTAGTCCTTACCGGTCGCGTTGAAGGTCTTGTCCATCTTCTTCAGCATGTCCGTGATCTTGAAGTGGGTGGGCGCCTGGAACGGATCGTAGTTGCGAAGCAGCGCGAGTCCGAATCCGACAACCGACATCCACTTGCCGCGTGAAGCGTCGTTGACCTTGGCGAGGTCCTTGGCAACCTGGTCCATGTGGAGGAAGGCGGTAACAGGTGCGGCTTCCTTGGTTTCCTTGTCGATCATCAGCGCCATGCCGATGCCGCAGTTGGGGTGGCAACCGCAGGAGAGCTGACCCCACTCTGCCGAGGGTCCGTGCACGAGATCGGCCCAATCAGAGAAGGTGGACATGAAGGAGATCGGGAACCAGTCGCGCTCAGGGACGCCGAGGCCTACCTGGTTCTTGACGTCATGCGCCATGTGCGAGAGGGTGTAGCGCTGGGCCACACGGCGCTCTTCGCTAATGTCCTCGTCTCGACCGGTGAACGAAACAGGCTGGAAGCTGAGGAAGCTAATCTTCTTGGGGTTGTCGAGAGCAAACTCGATGATGCGGCCAACCTGCTCGTTGTTGATGCCGTTGATGATCGTCGTGACCGGGACGATGTCGACGCCGGCTTCGTGCAGGTTGTTGATCGCCTGGAGCTTTACGTCGAAGAGGTTGCCGACCTTGCGGTGCGAGTTGGCTGCGTTGCCGATGCCGTCGAACTGAAGGTAGACGTAGCGGAGACCGGCTTCTGCGGCAGCGCGGCAGAGTTCTTTCGACTTGGCGAATTCGATGCCGTTGGACGCGGCCTGTACGGAGTTGTATCCAACCTTGCGCGAGTAGGCGACTGCATCGAGGAAGTAGGGCGAGAGGGTGGGCTCACCGCCGGAGAACTGAACGCTCATCTGACGACGCGGCTTGATGGTGATGGCGTTGTCGAGCATGGTCTTAATTTCGTCCCAGGTGAGTTCGTGGACGAAGCCGACCTGGTTGGCGTCCATGAAGCAGGGATCGCACATCATGTTGCAGCGGTTGGTGAGGTCGATGGTGAGCACCGAGCCGCGGCCATGGGTAACGGTGGACGTGCCGTGATTGTGGAGCTTGCCCTCTGTTTCGCCGTGGGCGCGAATGTCGCGGCCGGGGAAGCTCTCTTCCAGATGCTTGAAGAAGGCCGGGTCGATGGACATGACGTCTTCGAAGTGGCCGTGCTTGGGGCAGTCCTTGATCATGAGGATCTTACCGTCGCGCTCGATGATCTGGGCTTTGATTTCGCCGACTTTTTCGTTCAGAAGGACTTCGTGGGGCAGCTTGCCGTCGAGGATCTGCTTGCGGATCTCAGGGACGCACTTGGGGCAGAGCGAGTCGGTGGTGCGGGGCCAACCAAGGGGAGGCTTTTCTTTCTGCCAGCTCTTCAGGAGGGGTTTATCGCTCCATTTCGGGGTGAAGGAGGGGTTAGGGCTGATGCGGTTCAGCCGCTCGTACACGCTCCATGCTCCCTTGGCCGCGTAAACGGCTACCTTCTCGGCATATTTGACTGCTTTTGACATCTGGTGCGATCTCCTTGACTAAGAATGCGCTGCGCGCCGCGGAGCCTTGGACAATATCTTGCCAAGGCGAAAAAACTCATTCCAAGAGTAATGAGGTGGGCCGGTCAATCCAACGCGGGTGCAGCGAATGGGGATATGAGGGGGTGAATGGGGATTCGCGGGGTGTGAATGGAGGTTATTCGATCAGAGACAAAGGGTTGATGTTGCAAGGGTTTACGGTCTTGAGTCCTGGCTATGGGAAGCCGGGTGCGCCAGGGTTGGAGACCTGGTTGATGATCTGCTGGACGAAGACAATTTGGACGTGGATGCGGCGGGCGACGTCGGGAAGGAACTCGGTGACGAAGTTGTCGGTGGGGGCGAGGGCGTAGCCGGTGACGACGCGGGCGGCGGTGGTAGGGAGATCTGTTTCGAGTCCGGGGACGTAGAGGTTGGCTATCTCGGCGTCGATGGGGGCGGCAATGAGGGTGGAGTAGTTCGGGATGCCTTTGCCACTGTCGCTCCTGGTCCAGCCGACCTGGGTGATGGCATTAAGGATTCGCCGTGGGATGGTGGCGTGAGGCATGCGGTGGTAGTGGGGATCCTGGTGAAAGATCGAGGGAACGAGGAAAGTGCCGAAGAATTCGCTGGTGAGGTCTTCTGTGTAGCTGACGCCGGTGTAGCGCCAGAAACCGGGAATGCCGGGGCCATATGCGGAGTGCGAATCGGAGCCGATGGCAATGGCGGCATTAGCGCCGATGGTGATGGCGTTGAACGGATCGAGGACATTGCGCGCAGCCAGGCGGGCCTTTTCTTTTGGGGTGAGTGGTTTGACCTCTGGTCCGTTAATGAAGCGCTGATAGAAGTTGATAAGAGGAGGGGGAAGGCAGGCGGGCAGGTTCCGGACGTCCGTGGAGTTAGCGGGTTGGTCCGTCTGGGGTATTGGCGGGAATCCGGCGGTGGCGGAGAGAAAGCTGGAGCCGAAGGCGGTGAGGGTTTTGCCGGAGGACTCGCTTTTGGGGATGACGCGACAGGGGCCCTGTTTCTGGTTTTTGATGATGGGCAGCGGAGCGGAAGGGATAGGAGCGGCAGGATTGATGGGCTCAGACGGGGTGGCAACCTGGGCCGGAACGAGCGTAGAGGCAGCCAGCAGAATCGCCAAGAGTGCCGGGGCGGTACAACGAGCCGGTCGTGTTGGACGGTGTTCTGATGGGCAGCTTGCGGCCTCGCGCAAAAGAGGTGTTCCTCTCTGGGGATGGAACTTTTTCTGTGCCGCGTCGTAATCGGGTGGAGACAGAGGACCGGCACAGTGCCCGTCTCCGGATCGTGAAACGTCTACCTAACTCCGACGCAAAATATTCAGAAAAGGATAACTTGAGGGCGGAGAATACAAGGAGGGACGGGGCAATTGGATTGGCGGGCGGCTGTTGTTGCCGCGGGCACGGCCGAGCGCAAGGAGCGGTTGGCGGCATTGACGAGGTATGGTGCCGAGTCGAGACTAGAAAGCGAGGCTTACGGTTATGAGCTCTTATCCTCCTCCACCACCACCTCCGGGCCCAGGACTGGGACACAGGCTCGATGAAGCGATCGAGTTGATTGAGATGGAACTGAAGCACGCGATTGCATATGTGAACGACGCGGTTGTGCCGCAGGTGCGCGGCGAGTCGATCTCGGCGATGCGCAAACTTTCAGACAAGCTGAGGAACCTGGCTGACAAGATGGATCAGCAGCAAAAAGGCCAACGCGGCTGATGCGACGGCTCACTCCCCCGAGCACGTTGCGAATTGGATGGCTGTCTGGGTTGCTAATGGTGGCGATGGTTGCTGCCGGATGCGGCCACAAGAACAGACGTGTGACGCCGACGGCTACTGCGCCTCCGGTCTATGCGCCGTCGACGCCCGCTCCGAGGAGGCCTTCGGCTGAGCCTCCGGCGAGGGGATCGATTCCGGTGACGCCTGTGCCGGAGGGCGGAATCAGCTCTGAGGATAAGGAGTTCATCCTTTCGCACCGGCCCATTTACAGCGAAGAAGGACGTGCGACCTGGTATACGGCTCGCCGTGGACGCAAGGCGGCGAATGGGCAGGTGTTCAAAGACGAGGCGCTGACAGCAGCACATCGGACGCTGCCCATGGGGTCGCTGATTGTGGTGACGAATCTGAAGACGCGTCAGGCGTCGGCGATGCGTGTAAGCGACCGCGGACCGTTTGTGCCGACGGCGATTCTGGACTTAACGAAGGCGTCGGCGCAGTCGATTGGAATCTGGCCGGGCTCGGCACAGGTGCGGGTGGATGTGTATCAAACGCCAAAACCGATGGAAGTGGGCGGGCGGTGGTGTGTGCAGATCGGGCCCTTCACGAGCGAGCGCAAGGCGATCCGGTTCAAGACGAATCTGATCGACGAGTATGAGGGCGCGAAGGTGATCGAGTTTCCGGGTGAGCGGAGCTACTGGGTGCGGATCAGGCCAGCGGGGGATGACCGCGAGCAGGCGGAGGCGATGGCGAGAAGGCTCAGGCCGGAAGAGGGCGTCGCTTATCTCACTCGCTTAGATTGAGCTCGCATGGGTTGAGCTCGATCGATCGCGGCTGGGCGGGAGTCTTACTCTGTATAGCGCTTGGCCTGGAAGCGGCCCATAGTGACTTTACGAGCTGGGTAGACGATGGAGGGCCAGTGCTTCTCCGGAACCCATTTGCCGTTGGTATCTTCTACTCCGACGGTTTGACCGCATGTCTCGCAGGGATATACGCCCCAACCGGCGCGACTCCGGCTGTTGTTGAGTAGCTGCTGCGTTTCTTCGCTTAGTTTTCCTTCACATGGCTTTGTAAGTATTGGCATAGTCTGTTCTCCGGGCGCGTCGTTGGTGGAAGTAGATGTCCTTGGGGTCGATCAACGAGCGCTAGCCCGCTTCAGGCTGGGGGAGAATACCTTCATCGAAGCCTTACAGATACTTAGATGCAATGAAACAGTCCGGGATAGTTATTCATGCAAATCGGAGATAATTCCCTGCCTGCAGCCGCTAGCTCGTAGCCCGTAGGCCCCTGTCCCTCCAAGCTGAATTGCTCATCGGGCTTCGGATTAAATATCACTCCGGGGCAGGGTAGTAGGGCAGTTTGTCGTTGGTCTCGTTGGCTCGCTTGACGGTTACGTCATCGAAAAGGAGTGCGGGGGCGAGAACGGTTTCAGGTACTTCAGTGGCATAGTTGGCGACCCAAAGGTTTTTGCCGGCGGCGACGACTCCGGAGCGGAGTGCGCGCTGGTCGAGGTCGTCGAGAACTGCTCCGCGAACGAGGGTCCGCTTGCCATCGAGGTCGACGCGATAGAGGAGGCGCGGAGTATTTTCCGTGCCGAGCGTGTCGACGTAGTAGACGGACTTGAGGCTGCGGTCCTTGGCGATTTGAACGAGTCTGGTAGTGAGTTCTTCGTCGGAGAGGCCTTGCTGAGCCGTGATTTTCAAGACGCCGATGGCGGGGCGGGCGGGGCCTGTGAGGCCGGCGCGGGCGTGGCCGTTGGATTCGGGAAAGTCCCGCACGGGAGTGCGACCGATCAGGTAATTCTGCAGGTGGCCGTCGGCGACGAGCTGAACGGTCTGTGCGGGAACAGCTTCATCGTCGACGGAGTAGGAACCGAGGAGGTATTTGCCTTCCCAGGTTTTGAGAGCGGGGTCGTCGACGACGGAGAGGAAGTCGGGCATGATGCGCGCCTTGTAACTGGAAGCGAAAGGCCCGTTGGTGCGTGCTTCGGTGCCGAGCTTGGGGCGCGTGGCGGTAACTCCCGAGGCGAGAAGAGCGTGCAGCGTGTCTGCGCTGGCATCTGCAGAGAGAAGGACGGGACCGTGATATTCCTCTTCAACGATGGGGGCGTTGCGGAGATCGCTGAGCGAGGAGATGAGGGTGACCGCGTGCTTGTGGAATTCTTCGGGGCTATCGAGATCGGAGAGAGAGACGCCGCTGGTTCCATAGGAGCGGTCGAGGTGCATACCGTCGTCGGCCTGCGTGCCTACGCCGATGGACTCTGAGTAACTGCCGGAAGATTTGCGCACGATGGCGCCTTCGCTGGAGGCGATCCAGGTGGTGGTGACGCGGGCGTGGAAAGCTGCGGTGGAGTACTGGATCCGCTGCTGATTTGCGCTGACGCCGGGGTCGGTGCGGTAGATGCCGCTGTCGAGGGCGACGCGGGCGGACCAGGCGTTTTCGTCGACCGCGAGTTTGAGAGGTTCTGCGAGTGAGACGATGGGCTTGGCTTTGCTGAAGTCGTCGGCTTGCGGAGGAGTCTGTACCTGTTTGAGCTCGGCTTGCTTCTGCGCATAGGCGGCGAGGGCAGCTTTATAAGCCTGGTCGGTTCCGGCCCAGAGGGCAGTGCGAAGCGCAATGGGATCGTCGTCGATGGAGGCGAGCTGAATGGCGCCATCGCCGCGCGGGCCGGAGTTGTCAGTTTTGTAGTCGCCGACGCGGACAGTGATGCGAGCGATGCGGGCGTGACCTCGATGCGAGCCCTGGGTATCTCCGAACATGGCACGAGTTTCGAAGTCCTGCACGTCTTCGAGGCGGTACTCGATGAAATAGGGTTTCTCGAACCCGGGAAGCTGAAGGTGGGTCATGCTGCGATCGAGTTCGTCGAGCATGGCTTTCAACACTGGATCCTTCTCCGCATCAGCGCGCATTGTTTGTGCGTATGCAGAGGGTGGCGCGATACCGGCGAAGGAGAGGAGTCCCGCCGCGATGAATGCTGGGAGATGGCGAGAGAAAATCATTGGCCCTCCTTCGTGACTGGAGTTGATGGCGCCCCGGGAATCGATAAGATTGGCGGTCGCTGTGTGCCTTGCTGTTGTCGCTGAGTCTCTATTTCACTGACGAGCATGGCAGGGGCGACGGCGCTGACGGGAACGGTTCCGGATTCGGCGCCGCACTCTCCATTGAAGACTTCGCTTTTCTCGCTGGTGGCGAGGATGCGCTTCATCGCGGCGAGTGGTGTGCCGACGATGCTAACGCCGCGGACAAGTTCGTCAGGGCGGCCATCGACGTATACACGCCAGACAACGAGCGGGATAACCTGAAACGCTTGCGGAGCGCTGCGTGTGGTGACGGCGAACCCCGAGGAGATGTCCTCGAAGTACAGGCCATAGGCCTTGCCCTGTCTCTTTGCCTCTTCGATCAGCTGTTTGCGAAGGTCAGCTTCCGGCTCGGTCTTTGTCGACGTCACAATGAGATTCCCCTGCCGGCCGGTGGGCATGCGTCCGGTCTGGCCACGGCCGTGGCCGTTTGATTCGGCAAAACTGGCGATGGGCAGACGGGACATGAGGAAGGTTTTGAGCACGCCGTTCTGGATGAGGTCGACGCGGCGGGCTTTCTGCCCTTCGTCATCGAAGGCGTAGGTGCCGCTGAGCCAAGTTTTATTGAAAGTGCTGACGGTGGGGTCGTCGGAGACGGAGAGGAAGGGAGGCAGAACTTCTTTGTTCAGTTCTTTGGTAAAGGTCTGGCCTTCTTCGTCGCCGCGTTGGCGCTGGCCCTCGAGACGATGGCCGAGGACTTCGTGGAAGAAGACGGCGGAGGCGCGTCCAGAGAGGATGGCAGGGCCGTTGAAGGGCTCGGTTACGGGGGCTTTGCGAAGCGCTTCGAGGCTTTTGCCGAGTTCGCGTATTCCGGCTTCCATCTGCGCTTGCGAGGGAAGACCGTCGGCGGTTTCGGCTTCGAAAGTCTGGCCTCGGAAAAGGTCCATCCCATCTTCAGCGCGGGTGACGGCGAAGACGACTACTCGAGCCTGCTGATGGGGTGCGACGATGCGCGAGCCCTCGGAGGATGCGTAGTAGTCGGTCTGGTTCTGGACGGTGAGCATGGCGATGTTCTGGTAGACATCGGGAAACTCACGGAAGACAAGGCTGAGGGACTTAATGCGCTGCTCCCAGACTCCACGATCGAGGTCCATGGGCGCGGCGGGACCGGAGACGGAGACTTGCGGCGGCTCCTTACTGAAATCGGGCGAGGAGTCTTCTTCTTTGGCGCGGACCTGGGATTCGGTTTTGACGCGGAGATAGTTGTCGAGCGCGTTGCCGTATCCGGCGTTGGTGGCGAGCCAGAGCGTACGGGAAAGCGCCGCGCGATCGTCGCCAAGAGGCATCTGAAGGCTGTTGACAGCTGAGGCGCGGTGGTTGCCGTGGGTGTTGTCGAGCTTGGGATCGCCGATGCGAACCTGAACGTCGGCCATGCGTACGTGGCTGGTGTTGCTGTCGGCCAGAGCACCGTACTGTGCGCGAATGGAGAGGGCGTTGATGTCGCTGATGGAGTAGCTAATGAAGTAGGGCGGGAGGAGCTTTTCTGGGTCTTTCTGATTGGAGCCGGACTGGTTTGGATTGGGCTTGCCGAGCGAGGTGAAGGCGCGCTGGAGTTCGCCGGTCATGGTGTCGAGGAGGACGGGCGAGGCAGGCACCGCTTCTTTTGCTGTGGCGTGAACTTTCACGCTGTGCTGGGCGGGTGCAGAGAGGACGCACGACAGAATGGCCGTGGATATCGCCATGGCATGCACAGAGACTGCTCGGCGCAGCCCGTGCAAATAGGGACTTCCCGGGAGGGTTTGGAACTTCTGACCTGAAAACATCGGTAAACTTGATTGTCTCAAATTCCTGATTCTCCCGAGGGAAAACTGGTGGCGTTTGTTCATCGGATCGTGATGGCTGGTATTGTGGCCGTTTTGCTCGTGGTGAGCGGGGCCGTTTCCGAGGCGCAGTCGGGCAAGGCAACGCCGGACTCGGCGAGTCGTGCAGCGCAAGCCGATGTGAAGGCGCAACCGCATGCGGAGCAGGCGTATTCTCTGCCGCCTGAGAAGCTTGCGCAGGCAAAGGCGCTGAACAGGATTCGCGTGTGGGTTGCGATTGCCGGGTCGGTGTGGGGGCTCATCGTGCTGTGGGCCTTGCTGGCAACGGGTACGGCTACGCGGTTAGACGTGTGGACGCGGGAAACGCTCAGACCGCGATGGATGCAGGGGATTGGTTTCTTTGGGTTTGTGCTGGTGGTTCTTGCCGTAGCAGATCTGCCGCTGGGGTTAATCGCGCATGCAGCAAGCCTTAAGTATCACGTGAGCGTGCAGCCTTGGGGGGCCTGGTTCGTCGACAACGCGAAGGGGTTGGGAGTTTCGCTGGCGATTGGGGTGCCGGTGGCGCTGTTTCTGAATTGGGTGGTGCGGAAGTCGCCACGGCGGTATTGGATATGGATATGGCTCATCTCCTTGCCGCTGATTCTGATCGGGACGTTTCTCGAACCGCTGGTGATCGATCCGATTTTTAACAAGTACTCATCGCTGAACGCGACGCATCCGGGGCTGGTGGCGAAGCTGGAAGAGGTGGTGGCCCGCACAGGGACGCAGATTCCGCCAAGCCGGATGTTTCTAATGAAAGCCAGCGAGAAGAGCAACGGAATTAACGCCTACGTGACGGGGATCGGGTCGAGCAAGCGGTTTGTGATGTGGGATACGACGATGGACCGGATGCCCGATGACGAGATCATGTTCATCTTCGGGCACGAGAGCGGGCATTATGTGCTGAACCATATCCCCAAGGGGCTCGCACTGACGATGGTGGGGCTACTGTTCCTGTTTTGGGCGTGCGCGCATCTGGCAGAGGGTATGGTCAGGCGGTTCGGACATCGCTGGAACGTGAGCGCGATGGCAAGCCGGACGGGGTTCATGGTGCTGTTTTTTGCGCTTTCTATCGGGAACTTTGTTTCGACTCCGGTTGGGAACACGATAAGCCGGCACTTCGAGCACGAGGCGGATGTGTACGGGCAGGAGGCGATTCACGGGTTGGTGGCTGATCCGCAGAAGACGGCGGTATCGGGGTTCAACCACATGGGCGAGGCGTGGCTGGAGGATCCTGATCCGAATGCGTTTGTGGAGTTCTGGATGGGTAGCCATCCTTCGGTGCAGGAGCGGGCGCGGTTTGCGGAACGCTATGATCCGTGGGCGAATGGGGGGCGGGGAGAATTCTTCGAGAAATAGGAGTGCAATGTAGTTGCTGAGAAGGGTGGTCAGACCTGATCTGAGACTTCGTCGCGCCGCAAGCTGGAATCCAATAAGATAGAGAAGCATGGTGGCTCTTCCCCTCTTCTCCTCATTCTTTGCGAAGGCTGCAGGCTCGGTTTTGATGGCCGGAGCTGGGGCTGTTGCTGTCATTATCTGGCGGCTGCGGGAGACACGGACGGCGGTTTCGCTGAGGAAGATCATTATTCCTCCCCTGGGAATGGCGACGGGGTTCTCGATGTTTGTAGATTCCGCCTTTCGAGTGCCGTGGACGTGGGCGCTGACAGCGTTCCTGACGGGCGCACTGATTCTGGCCTGGCCTCTGCTGCTGACTACACGACTGGAGCGGCAGGGCGAGACGGTCAGAATGAAGCGGTCCAGCGCGTTTTTGGGTGTGATCCTGGTGCTGGCCGCAATCCGGTTTTTTGCACGAGGGTATTTCGATACCATCCTGACGGCGCAGCAAACAGCGGGAATTTTCTTTATCCTTGCGTTCGGCATGATCCTGATATGGCGGGCGAAGATGCTGGTCGATTACAGGCGTCTCACGGCTGGTCTCCAGGCCAGCGCGGCCTGAAGGGTCATGTTTGTCGACTTTCACACTCGGAGAACCGAAGAATGCAATTCCTAACGCTCTCGCGCCGGCGGACGGATGCGTTTCCGCCGGAGGCCTTTACTGCTGAACTGATTGCGCACGAGGCGCAGCGGGTGAAGGAGATGTATGTCACGGGGCAGCTGCGACAGATCTGGAAGCGTGGCGATACGCCGGGTGCGGCGATCCTCTGGGAAGCAGGCAGCGAGGCGGAGGTTCGCGACGCGGTGGCAAGCCTTCCGATCGCCAAGGCGGGAATGCTTGAGCTAAGCGCAATCCTGCCGCTTGAACCCTATGCGGGGTTTGGCCCATCAAAATAGGGCCGGTACGCGGGTTGCGGGATAAAACACTGTCTTTTCCTCATTCAACGAGGAGCTTGAGCAGGTCGTACACTGTAGCTTCGTTTGTTTTGCTCGAAAGGAGCTTTCGTTTTTATGGCTTATCCCGCAAATTACCGCTACACGAAGGAACATGAGTGGATCTCTCTCGACGGAAAGATCGGCACCATCGGAATTACGGATTACGCACAGAATTCACTGGGCGATATTGTCTACGTGGATGTGCCGAAGGTGGGGGATTCGGTGACAGCGAACAACTCATTCGGGTCGGTGGAGAGCGTGAAGGCGGTCAGCGATCTGTTTTCGCCGGTGAGCGGGACAGTTTCGGCGATTAATGAAGAGTTGAAGACGTCGCCGGACAAGATCAACGAAGCTCCGCACGATACATGGATCATCAAAGTGGAGCTGGCGGATACGTCGGAGTTTGAAAAGCTGCTGGATGCGGCGGCGTACGAGAAGTTTGTGTCGGAAGAGACCGGCGCGTAGCGCGCCACAGCTGCTAGCTCCTAGCTTCTAGCTGCTAGCTTCCGTCTTTGCAGATCAAGTTCGATCCACCCGCTTCTGGCTTGAGGCTAGAAGCTAGAGGCTAGTAGCTCAGATGCGTTATCTACCCAAATCTCCGGCTGAGCGCGAGCAGATGTTGAAGGCCATCGGCGCGAAGGCTATCGATGATCTGTTTGCCATCATTCCGGCGGAGTATAGACTCACGCGCGATCTCGATGTGCCGCGGCAGCAGGGCGAGAGCGAGATCGTTTCCTACTTCAAGGCAGCAGGGCAGAAGAACGCGACCGACTACGCGAGCTTTCTGGGCGCGGGCTGCTACCGGCATTACAGGCCCGTGGTGATCGATTCGCTGGTGCAGCGCGGGGAGTTTCTGACCAGCTACACGCCTTACCAGGCGGAGATCACGCAGGGGACGCTGCAGGCGATCTTTGAATTCCAGACGATGATTGCCGAGTTGACCGGCATGGATGTGGCGAACGCCAGCATGTATGACGGGTCGACGGGCGCGGCCGAAGCGGTGCTCATGGCGATGCGCGTGACAGGACGGCAGAAGGCCGTGGTTGCGTCCACGGTGCATCCGGAGTATCGCGAGGTGCTGCAAACGTACCTGCGCTATCGCGATCTGCCAACTGCCGAGATCGGATATGTAGCGCAGACGGGGCGCGTCGATATGAATGCGCTTGCGGCCGGGGTAACAGATGAGACCGCAGCCGTGCTGGTTCAGAGCCCGAATTTCTTCGGGGTAATTGAAGACATTCCGGCGATTGCAGAGATTGCACACAAGAAGGGCGCTCTGCTGATCGTGTCGATTGCCGAAGCCGTTTCGCTGGGGATTGTGCGACCTCCGGTTGAGGCGGACATTGTGAGCATGGAGGCGCAGTCGTTTGGTGTTGCGCTGAGCTACGGTGGTCCGTTCTGTGGAGTGATCGCGGCGAAAGAGCAGTATCTGCGTCAAATGCCGGGACGGCTTGCGGGACAGACAGTCGACGGCAATGGCAATCGTGGATTTGTGCTGACGCTGTCAACGCGCGAGCAGCATATCCGGCGTGAGAAGGCTACTTCGAATATCTGCACCAACCAGGCATTGGTTGCGCTGATGGCGACGATCTTTCTGACGGTGTACGGGAAGGAAGGGATTCGGGAACTGGCGGAGCACAATCTGGCGAAGGCGGCGTATGCGGCGAAGACCCTGAGCGCACAGCCGGGAGCGAAGCTGCTGTTCAAGGATTCACCGCGATTCCATGAGTTCGTGCTGCACACGCAGGAGCCGTCGGCGCAGTGGAGTCAGCGATTGCTGGACGAGAAGATTGTCGGCGGGCTCGACCTTGGCCGCTGGTATCCGGAGTTGAAGAATGCGACGCTTTGGTGTGCGACGGAAGTGACGGCGCGGGAGACGATCGATCACGCGGCGAAGGTGCTGGCAGCAGCGCCGGTGGAGGCGTAGGGATGGCGGCGACAGTGGAACAGATTGAGCGAAAGACATTGGGGAAGGTCCGGCCGCATCAGACGCAGAACGAAGGGCTGGTGTTTGAGAAGTCAGCGCCGGGCAAGCGCGGGTACAAGCTGCCGCCGTTGGATGTGCCTGAGGTAGACGCAAAGGCAGCGCTTGGCGCGGCCTATCGCGAGGAGAAGGCTGGGCTGCCGGAACTGAGCGAAATCGAGATCATCCGCCACTTCACGCGGCTCTCGACGTGGAACTACGCAATCGATCTGGGGATGTATCCGCTGGGGTCGTGCACGATGAAGTACAACCCGCGCGTGAACGAGTACGTGGCCCGGATCGAGGGCTTGGCGGATGCGCATCCTTATCGGCCGGAGTCTCTGGCGCAGGGAATTCTTGAAGTGATCGATCTGCTGCAGCGCTGTCTCATCGAGATCACCGGTATGGACGCAATCACGCTGCAGCCAGCAGCGGGCGCGCATGGCGAGTTCACCGGGATTCTTTTAGTCCGCGCGTGGCACGAGTCGCGCGGGAATGCGCGGCGCAAGATCATCATCCCGGATTCGGCGCACGGGACCAATCCTGCGACCGCGGCGATCTGCGGCTACCAGGTAGAGAATCTGAAGTCGAATGCGCAGGGCGGAATCGATCTGGAAGCTCTGGAGCGGCAGGTGGATGAAGACACCGCGGCGCTGATGCTGACTAATCCTTCGACACTGGGCGTCTTTGAAAACGAGATACACAAGATCGCCGACATCCTGCATGCGAAGGGCGCGCTGCTCTATATGGATGGCGCGAACATGAATGCGCTGGTGGGGAAGGTGCGGCCCGGGGACTTTGGGGTCGATGTGATGCACCTGAACCTGCATAAGACGTTCTCAACGCCTCATGGCGGCGGCGGTCCGGGATCGGGGCCGGTGGCTTGCAAGGAGTTTCTGGAACCATTTCTGCCAACGCCGGTGCTTGTTCGCAGGGTAGAGTCCGCGTCCCAGGTCCCCAAGGGCGAGGGACCTGGGGCACCCAGTGTCTCGTTACATTGGGAGTTCAACCGGCCGCAGTCTGTGGGGCGGGTGCGGGCCTTCTATGGGAACACCGGGATGTTTATTCGCGCACTGGCATATATTCTGGCGAACGGGCCGGACGGGCTGCGGCAGACAACCGAAGACGCCGTACTGAATGCGAACTACATCCGCAAGAACCTGGAAGAGCTGTACGATTTGCCGTACAAGACGCCGTCGATGCACGAGGTTGTGTTCAGCGACAAGCGGCAGGCGGCGAAGGGCGTAAAGACGGGTGATATTGCGAAGCGGCTGATTGACTACGGATTCCACCCGTATACGGTCAGCTTTCCTCTGATCGTGCACGGGGCGCTGATGATTGAGCCGACGGAGAGCGAGTCACTTGAGGAACTGGATCTCTTCATTGATGCCATGCGTTCGATCGCGAAAGAGGTGGAGGAGACGCCGGAACTGGTGAAGTCGGCGCCACACTCGACCCGGGTTTCGCGACTGGATGAGGTGCAGGCGGCGAGAAAGCCGGCGCTGCGCTGGCGCCCCGAAGCCAAGTAATTGGCTCGAGGGTGTGACAGCTAAGTTGAAGCCAGTGTGCGGATAAGGCAAATCGATGCTCTCGGGTGTACTTCGCAGGTAACTCGGCGTATGTGACTTTCACCCTTTTCCGAGTTACTGCAAGAGGCCCGTAAACAGCGGCTATCCTGCACATTTTCATTGCTTTCGATTCCGAGTAAATCAGATAATCAAGTCTCTCAAGGCTGGTTGTATTTGAGCGCGGCACGTGATGCCACTGCAGCGGAGAACGTAGCGCGGGGACCCAGGTGTAGGACGTGGCCGGCGGGTTATCTGTGGAACAGACCGGTGCAATTTCTCGGGCAAGTCAGCAAGGTTCGATGAGGAGCCTGTCAAGCGATGGAACGCGGCAGGGAGGTCTACCGATGATGAAGCTGTTTCGGAATGAAGAGGGGCAGACGCTGGTGATTACGGCACTGCTGATGTGCATCCTGATGGGGTTCATGGCCCTAGCGATTGATATGGGAGTCAGCTTCAGAACCCAGCGACAGGTGCAGACGCAGGCTGACGCTGCTGTGATCGCTGCTGCGCTGTGCGCCACGTACGGTGGGCAGTACTGTACGCGATTCGGCGGAACTGATGTGAACAGCGTCGCCAATGGTGCCGCGACTGCGAACGGAATGCCGACCAATGCGAACATCTCAGTGGCAGCCGCGACCTATGGTCAGCACCTGAATGGCTACTACGAAGTGATCATCAAGCAGCC
>Ga0068856_100002731_pt1 | contig 18064 bp, 16 predicted proteins | sample KBSCornC62_FD_66595 | JGI IMG/M metagenome (GOLD analysis project Ga0068856, IMG submission 66595) | Corn rhizosphere microbial communities from Kellogg Biological Station, Michigan, USA - KBS Corn C6-2 | ecosystem: Host-associated > Plants > Roots > Rhizosphere > Soil ...
CTAGCAGTTGGGACTGTTTGGTTACATGTGTGTCAACGGCAATGCCTTCATAAATGTCATAGGCATTACCAAGGAATACATTTGCTGTCTTTCTCCCGACTCCGGGGATCGTCGTGAGCTCCAGAATATTTCCAGGAAGGATTCCGTTGAATTTTTCCAAGACTGTCTTCGCGGCGTTTTGCACACTTTTTGCTTTGTTGTGATAAAAACCGGTTGACTTAATGTCTTGCTCGAGTTCAGAGAGTGACACAAAAGCAAAGTTAACAAGCTCAATTATTTGTTCTTTTGGAAGTTGAATTCGTGTATAGTTGGGATATTGGGAATTCAAACTCGACCAATGGGTTTTATATTTGGGGAAAACCCTCGTTGTCACTTCATTCACTTTTTTATCCGTGCATTGTGCAGAAAGGATAATAGATACAAGAAGTTCAAAATTATTACTCCACTGTAAAATCATCTTTGCATGCGGGTAGTGCTCTTTTAATAAGGTAAAGATTTTATATGCTTCTTTTTTGTCCATGAAACGAGTATAGCAAAAATGAGGGAAAGAGTATTAAAGTTGTTTTATGTGCAAACTCTCATCGATAATAAACCCCTCAAGAGGCTTATACGCTTTTTCAATTTTTTGATACACTTTTTTGCCAATGTGACGCTCTGCTGCAACCATGACTGCATCTTGGGCAACAATAAGCGCTCGTCCGTCTTCAGGAAGTTTTTCAAATGTTTCTTTAATGAGGGAAACAAAGCCGCTCCCGTTTGCCGATGCAAGCTCTTCAAATTCAGAAAATTCGTACATTGCTCCTGCATGATTCAAAGGATGAACTTTTGCCAAAGCTCCAAGTTTTTTATGCTGATCCTCAGACACATAAAGAATTCCCGCCCGCTTATCAATCAGGGGATTAACTCCGGACAAGAGCTCTGCTGTGTCCAGAAGTCTTCGTTGCTTGTCTGATGTGATCACTAAATCAAAATTACCGAGCACTTGTCTCATGCTTTTTGCTCTTCGTATCCCCTCATCGGTTAGTTCTCCTGTTTCTTTATTTTTATTCGCATGACGAAGAATATAGATTTGTTTCATACGAAAAGTATATCACAGCTGGGTATGCTAAAATAAGCTCATGGTAAAGCGAGTGGGGGAGCGAGTCATTTTCCGAACAAAATTGTTTACGCTAAAAGATGTTGATTTAATGGCTCCAAAAGGGAATTTTACCTTTCAAATTTTGGAAAAACGAGATACTGCAATGATTGTTCCAATAATTGGAGAAGACGTTGTTTTTATCAAGGAATATTTTGCTGCAATTGATGCATATAGTCTTTCGCTTCCAAAAGACAAATAGATGAAGGACATGAAATGTTTGCTACTGCAAGCAAAGAGCTTCAGGAGGAAATCGGATTTAAGGCCGGGAAAATTGAACGCCTTACGACACTCACCATGTCTCCGGGATATCTAACTCAAAAAACACATGTATTTCTAGCACAGGACTTAAGCGAAAGCAGGCTTGAAGGAGACGAAATAGAGGAGTTGGAAATTATCAGGTATCCATTCAACAAGTTCGAGGAGCTAATTGAAAAAGACGAACTTACAGAGTCGAGAATTATTGCCGCACTTTTTTTGGCGCGAAAGAAACTAGAAGGGTAAATTACTTTTTTAGCGCTTCAATTCCGGGGAGGGTGCCATTTTCGATAAGCTCGAGCATTGCTCCTCCCCCTGTTGAGATATGAGTAATTTTATCCAAGTATTCTTTTTTTGAGATTGCCGATAATGTATCCCCACCACCGACGATTGATGTAACTCCTTCATTGTGCGCGATTGCATAATAAATAAAGTCTGTCCCTTGGCGATAGTTTGGGTTTTCAAAAAGCCCCACAGGGCCGTTCCAGACAATGGTTTTCGCTTTTGCAATAATCGCACCAAATCGCGCTTTTGTTTCCGGTCCGATATCTAAAATTGCCAAGTCATCAGGAATTTCTTCGCCAATCCGAAATATTTTTCCTCCGGCATTTTGATCGTCGGCTTTGCCTGCAAGAACATCGGTTGGAAGAACAATTGAAGTATTTTTACTTTGGGCGTTGTATAAAATCTGACGGGCTTTTTGCACCATTTCGTATTCGCAAATACTATTACCAATAGATTGTCTTTTTGCCCGAAAGAATGGGTTTGCCAATCCACCACCTAAAAGAACATAGTCGGCGATTTCAATAAGGCGATTAATTAGGGTAATTTTGGTCGAGATTTTTGCTCCTCCCAAGATCGCGACGAATGGCTTGGCGGGATTTTCAATTGCTTTACTTATCATGGTAATCTCCCTTTTTAGACACAGCCCGCCGTAAGAGGGGAGATATTGAGGAACACCGACAACAGATGCTTCTGTTCGGTGGCACACGGCAAATCCGTCATTGACATAGACATCAGCAAGGCTTGCCAATGCTTTTGCAAATTCAGGATCGTTTTGTTTTTCCTGAGGATAGTAGCGAATATTTTCCAACACAAATAATTCCGTATCTTTTTGGTTTTCAAATGTTTTCTTGTCTTCGGTAAGAAAGTCTTTAATCAAGACAACTTTCACATCCGGTAAGTATTTTTGGAGTCGGTCAACAACTACCCGCATGGAAAGTTTGGGATCGTGGTCTTTTGGGCGTCCAAGCTTGGCAACACAGATAAGTCGATTGTGGTGTTCTAGGAGGAGCTTAATGCTTGGAAGCTGGTGTTGGATGCGCGCATCATCGGCAATTGTATAATTGTCGTTAAGCGAAACATCAAAATCAGCACGAAATAATACTCGCTTCTTTTCAATATTTGCTTCGTCAATGTACGTTATTTTCCCCATTATTGTATATATTCCAAATATTTCTCTACATTCTCTGTGCTTCCCATCACAATGGGGGACCGTTCGTGAATATGTTTTGGCATTGTTGTGAGTGGGTTTGTCGCGCCAAAACTCACAGCTTTTCCGCCTGCTTGTTCGCACAAAAATGCAAAGGGATTAACCTCAATTGTCAGACGGAGTTTGCCTTCGGGTTGTTTTTTGTCTGCAGGGTAGAGGAAGATGCCTCCTTTAATAAATGTCCGGTGCATGTCGGCAACCAAAGACCCGACGTACCGTGCGCGGGATTTTCCCTCATCCTTTATGTGTGTTAGATATGCCTTTGTGCCAGCATCGTAGAAATTCTCGTATGCCTCATTGATTGAATAAATTTTTCCACTTTCCGGCATGGTCATTTTTGGATGGGAAAGTAAAAAACTTCCGATGGATGGATCCAGGGTAAAGCCGTTGACACCATTTCCGTAGGTGTATACAAACATCACGCTTGATCCATAGATAATATATCCTGCGGCAAGTTGTTTATTCCCTTCCTGCAAAAGCCCACCGTCTCTGTGGTAGATGGAAAAAATAGTGCCAATTGGGCAATTGGTGTCAATGTTGGATGACCCGTCAAGAGGATCAAAATACACGATATATTCGCCATCGTGTTCTTTTGGGGCAAAGACAGTTTCTTCCATCTCTTCGGAGACAATCGCATGTACTGTGCCGCTGTTGATGAGCATGTCTACCAGTAATTTGTTGCTAAATTCGTCCAGTTTTTGCACTTCTTCACCGAATGTATTTATTGACCCTGTTTTCCCTAAAATATCAACAAGACCAGAGGCCTTTACGTGGCTGGCAATGATTTTTGCAGCATTTTCAATATGAGTTAATAAAAGCGTAAAGCGTCCTGTTGCTTTTGGGTTTTTTCGTTCTTCGGCAAGGATAAAATCAGTAAGAGTCAAAACGGAATTATACATAAAGATTGCCTGTCAACGTAATAATTTTTTTGTGTCGGAGATGTTCAGCTGATCAAAGAGAAATGATAGTTGTTTTTCCAGTTGTTGTAAAATGGGGTGTTTATCTGCGTCAGAGAGTGTCCACAATTGTTTTTTGAAAGGACCAATGGCTCGCTTGCGTGTCTTATACAGGTTCTGTTCTTTGGTGTTTTTTTCCTCGTCCCATTCAGCTTGCTTGTTTGCCTCAAGCCATATAAAAATTTCTTCTTTGAGAGCCTGAGGCATAGTATCATAAACAATATTTTGGAAACCTGTCGCAAGATGAATTTCAAGCGTGTGGTGTTGGGGAAACTTATTAAACAAATCCGAAGGAAGCGTTGAGGCGCCGTGTTGTACAACTCCACCGATATGATATTTTTCTTTTGCAACCTTTCCGGTTTCTTCAATAACATTAAAATCAATACTCACATCGGCAATGGTTCCATCGGGTTTAATCACTCCGCCGTGACTGCTTCCTGTTTGCACGCTAATTTTACTTATTCCGGTAAGTTTTCCTGCGATAAGCTTAGTATAGCCCTCCATAAATGCAGAAAGATCTTCAGCGTTGCTATTAACTCCTCCAATATGCCCGATTTCGGCACCGATTGATATCTCAACTCCTTTTGGCTGCAAAGACCTTATAAACTCTGTTAACTCCGCAGTAACCTCGTAGTTGGTGATCTGCTGTTCTTCGTGGTTTGGTTTGGTAAGGTCTACTAGGGTTGATGCGTCAATATCAATATTATAAAAATCTGCCTCAATTGCTTCTTTAATAAGTGCTTTGATTTTCTCTTTTTCCGTTTCGGGATCTGCTGCATATTTTTTTGCACTAAATTGCACATGGTCTGCTTGTAGATAAACCGGGCCGGCGTAGCCTTCTTTTATTGCCGCCGCCAAAACAACAACCGTAAATTCATCAGGTCGTTGGGCGGTGTATTCAATTTCAGAACGTGCAATTTCAAATACCACCGGACCAATGTTGCGAGTAATCATGAGTCGAAAAATAATCCGAGACATATCGTAATTGAGCGCACGAACGTTAATTGCCGGAACGGTAAAATCAGCCTTTATTTCTCCTTTTCCAATATTCAAATAAAAATCAATAATGGAAGCGGGCTTTGCTCCTGTTGCTTGAGCAATTGCTCTAATCTGGGCGCGCGCTTCTTTTTTGAGCACCTCATCTTCTGCAAAGACAGCGGTAAATACTAATTGATCAATAATAGTGCTTCGAAGTTTGGAGACATCGGTAACAGATCCGTTTGAAAAAACAGAAGAAACATCTGTCTGGAGTTGTTGTAAAGAATCGTACATCATTGTCGTTTCTTTGTTTGTAGGCGTTTTAAAGCCAATAGGTAAGCGCTGTCACGCAGAGTTGTCTGGTACTTTTTCTGCATGGCAAAGGTTTCATCGGTCACCCGATCCATCTGCTTTTTCAATCTATCAAATACCTCCTGCTTTGTCCAGCGTAGTTTTTTCATATTTTGGTACCATTCAAAATACGATGTGCATACCCCACCCGAATTGGCCAAAATATCCGGAATCACAGGAATACCCTTTTTGTACAATATTATATCGGCATCGTCGGTTGTCGGTCCGTTTGCCAGTTCAAGAATCACTTTTGCTTTGATCTTGGCTGCATTTTCTTTGGTAATGACATTTTCCAGCGCTGCAGGGATGAGGATGTCAACCGGGAGCTCAAGAAGCTCTTCGTTGGTAATCATTTTCCCTAAGCCTTGGAGTGATCCATTTTGCTGTTTGTGTTCGAGTACCTCTTTGGGATCAAGTCCATCCGCGTCATAAATACCCTGTTTGGAATCCGAGAGCGCAACAACGGTAAAGCCTTGCTTTGCAAGATACAATGCTGCGTGATAGCCGACATTACCAAATCCTTGGACAGCAACCGTCATCCCTTTTTTGTGCAGGTTGAGTTTTTTGAGTGCGTGCTCGAGAACATAGCCACCGCCGAATCCTGTTGCTTCCGTTCGTCCGAGAGATCCGCCTTTTGCGACCGGTTTTCCTGTGATAACTGCGGGGGAAGGTTTGCCGACAATCTTACTGTATTCTTCCATCATCCAGTTCATAATTTCAGGGGTTGTATTCACATCCGGTGCGGGAACATCGCGGGTTGGACCGATAATTGGAGCAATCCTGTTTGCGAACAATTTGGAAAGTTCTTTGAGTTCTTTTTGGGAGAGTTCGCGGGGATTGACGGTAATTCCTCCCTTGCCTCCGCCAAACGGAATGTCAACAACCGCGCATTTGAGCGTCATCCAGAACGCGAGCGCTTTTACCTCGTCCATCGAGACATTGGGATGATACCTAATGCCGCCTTTATAGGGACCAAGGATGTCGTTGTGTTGGACGCGAAATCCCGAAAATGTCTTAACTTGTCCGCTGTCCATTTTTATTGGGAGCGACACGGTTACGATGCGATCAGGGTTCATTAGTCGTGCCAGCAGAAGTGGGGGAAGAGAGGCAAGCTTGGCTACTTTTTGCAATTGTGCTTGTGAACGAACCCAAGGATTATTGTTCATAAGGGATGCAAACGAGTATAGACACTTTTTTTTGCGAATGCAAGCAAATTTTTCACAGACACTGTGTTTGAAGCTATTTTGCATTCATGTTACAATTGACAGACTGTGGATAAAGCATACGACCATAAGAAAAACGAACAAGCCCTCTATAGGATGTGGGAAGAGGGTGGATATTTTAAGCCGGAAACCAACCCCGACGGGAAACCCTATTCAATTATCCTTCCTCCGCCCAATGCTAATGGCGATCTTCATTTTGGCCACGCAATGTTTGTAATAGAAGATATTCTTGTGCGGTATCGTCGTATGCAAGGATATGCTGCACTGTGGCTTCCCGGAACCGACCACGCAGGTACCGAAACACAATTTGTCTTTGAGAAAAAATTACAAGAGAGCGGGAGGTCTCGCTTTGATTTTAATCGTGCGGATTTGTTTTCAATGATCTGGGAATATGTGGCACAAAATCGGGGAGGAATACAAAATCAACTTCGACGTCTTGGGTTTTCACTTGATTGGAGTCGAGAAAAGTTTACGCTTGATCCAGACATTGTAAAAATTGTTTTGCAGACATTCCGCAAGATGTATGACGACGGACTGGTCTACCGGGATTATCGCTTAGTAAACTATTGCACAAGGGATGGGACATCATTCTCCGACCTTGAAGTACTTCACGAAGAGCGTATAGACCCGCTGTATTATCTAAAATACGGACCTTTAGTATTGGCTACCACGCGTCCCGAGACAAAGTTTGGCGATACCGCAGTTGCAGTTCATCCGACAGATGAGCGATACAAAAAATATGTCGGCCAAGAAATCCAAATAGAAACCGTTTTGGGGCCGGCAACAATCAAAGTGATCGCCGATGAATCGGTTGATCCGAAATTTGGGACCGGTGTGGTTAAAATCACCCCGGCGCATGATTTTGCAGATTTTGAAACCGGACGACGGCATAATTTACCCATGAAGCAGGTTATCGGTTTTGACGGGAAACTCAATCATTTTGCGGGAAAATTCGAGGGATTGTATGTAAAGCAGGCCAGAAGAGCAATTGTTGAGGAAATGCAGCAAAAGGGACTCATCGAGAAAATCGACGACAAATATGTGCACCGCATCGGCTTGTGTTACAAATGCAAAACGGTGCTTGAGCCATTGCCTCTTGAGCAATGGTATGTCAAGGTGGGTCCTCTCATTGATAACGCACTCAAGGCGCTGGATAACGGATTTGTCAAAATTTACCCCTCAAGCTTTGTTCATACGCTTAAGCAGTGGTATGGCGGGCTTCGGGATTGGAATATTTCCCGGCAAAACGTATGGGGAATTCAAATCCCAGTTTGGTACGAAGTCTCGGAGCCACAGGCCTTTATCGTTTCGTTTATTGATAAAAACAACGTCCAGCAACAAGGGTCTCTTGAAGAGATGCTCAAAGGAGGACATCTGTTTGAAGAAATTGTCAAAGGAATCCAGCGGGTTGTGGCACCAATTTCAACAAAGGTGGTGTTTGAAGACCAAAAAGAAAAAGAAAAACAATATCTTCCCGAAACAGACACTTTTGATACGTGGTTTTCTTCAGGCCAGTGGCCGTATGTCACCTTAAAAACCAGTAAGTCCGGAGATTTTGAAAAATTCTATCCCACTTCGGTGATGGAAACCGGTTATGATATCTTGCGCGCGTGGGTATCTCGGATGCTGCTTTTGGGACTCTATGTTGCCAACGGCAAGCATGAAACGGACCCTGAGAAACTCAAAAACACCGTGCCGTTTAAAGACGTTGTTTTGCACGGGCTGGTAAACGACCCCTATGGCAAAAAGATGAGCAAATCAAAGGGAAATGTGGTCAATCCGCTCGAGGTTACCGACCAGTACGGTGCCGATGCGGTTCGGATGGCACTGGTGTATGGAACAGGGCTTGGGAACGACCAAGCAATGAGTTATGCCAAATTGGACGCCATGCGAAAATTTACTAATAAATTATGGAATATGGCGCGATTTATTGAGTTTACCATGGAGCGCAATAAAAAACTCGTACTGACGGAAAAGAACTTCCTCGAATTTAAAGAAAAGTTGCATGAAAACGACGTTGCAGTCCTTGCCAATACGCTCTCGTTATCAAAAGAAATCACCGAATACCTTGAAAAATACCAGTTTAATCTGGCAGCAGAGCGATTGTATGAGTTTGCCTGGCATGAATTTGCCGACAAGTACCTAGAAGACGTAAAGAATCGAACAGCGCAGTCATCCTTTGATGTGCTTACTTGTGTTTATGCAGCACTTCTGCGGATGCTGCATCCGTTTATGCCGTTTGTGACAGAGGAAATTTATCAAGCGCTTTTCAAACCGAAAAAACCGCTTATTGCCGCTTCCTGGCCAAAAGCATAGAAAAATCAAAGAGTATACCACAATCACTTTCTTGCCGCAGTATATATATTCCTTCGAAATATTTTTTGCTAATGCTATAAACAGCATATGGCCGTTGATCGACCATATCCCGGCAGCGTGATTGGACACCTTGTCGAAGGAGTACAGCGAAGTGCTCATATTGCCGCACATGACGCGGTTTACCTGGGGTATGCCGCGCGATGGCGCCTTCCTCTTGCAGAAAAAGAACGCCTCCATTTTCCTGAATTTTCTACATTGGTTCGCCCGCTTCCGCCATCTTTAGAGACACACGCGGAGTTCGCAGTCTCGGGAGTTATTGAAAAAGAAGGAAAAACGATTGCAGCATCTCTGCCTCAATCTATTTGCAAAGCACTTGGTTTAACAGCAAAAAATGCACAGATTATTGATGTATTAAAAGGGAGTGAGCATACAAAAGCGGGGATTGTGGTACTTCATGTGAGTAAGTTTGGGCAGACAGGGGATATTGTGGTGAAATTTGGACCCGATGTAGAAAAAGAGCCGCATACGACAAGGTTGGCAAAAGAAGGACCCGTTGGAAAAATGGGGGGAATGATTCTCCCTGGAGTAAGTCATGTGGAGAGAAATGTTACTGACGTACACTTTCTTGCGATGCCCCTTGTCCCCCAGTCGTACAAAAGCATGCGGGAACTGTTGGATACAGAACAAGTGCCCCCTCGTACGGCTCGACGATGGGCAAATAGAATTACTGTTTTAAATGCGATTGGGATGAAAGACAGGCTTGATCGCAATTTCACCGGTGAGCGTACCTCGATGCAATTTAGCGAGTTGGATTCTTATCGGTCAGGACTTGCTCTTGCGGCAAAATGGCTTGGAATTGCATTGGAAAAACAGGGAATATCCATACCCCCACACGAGGTGTGGAATATGCCCTTACGGCTTGATGGGGCAAATCGCCGAGAATACCCGTCACTTTCCGGACTTGAGGCGCGAATGCTCCAAATTCTTCACAAGGCAGAGACAACCCCCTTTGTTGCTGTTGGATACAACGAGGATATTGCAAATAAAAATTATCATGCAAATAAAAAAGGAGTTATTGCCGCAGAGTTGGACCATGGATACGCGGCGGAATCGCATCAAGGAACTCTCGTTGCCGTCGCCTTGGCTCTTGCTGCAAAATCATTAAATACGGGGTCGGTAAAAACAAATCGTACTCCATTGCAATTTCGTCTTGAGGAACGCTTACATGCTCCCATACTGACAGTAGCGGGTGTCCCGACAGATTATGCGCTGCCGGCAAAAGCATACCACGAGCATGCAATGAGTTGTTTGCCTCGACTTGCAAGGCGGATTGTGGGAAGAAAAGATGCTCCGGAGCTTCTTGCGCAAACGTATGAGCATTTGGGGGTAAATTACATCAACACGATGGGCTCTGTTGCAAGAAAGCTAGAGGAAGCCTCTTCCCAGGCAGAAGAAGTGCGTTTGACAAAGCTTTTGCTCCACGGATGGGCGCAAGTAGGAGACATGCTCTTTCAGGCAGATGGTGTGCGTCAGGAGAGGGCAATGGCGCAGAGAAGATCCGTCCGCGTGGCCTTGGAATCGCTTGGGAAAGTTGCTGCAATGTTGTAGTGTCCGGTCACACCTCTGTCCTCTTTTGACGTATAATACAAATATGAAAAAGCCAAAGTATTTTAAGGGCGTAAGAAGGAAAAAAGAGCCAAAAGAGCCTGTAGTGGTAAAATCTGCACAATCACATGTTTCTTCCAAGGCTGAATTCCCGAAGAATTCCCGAGCCATTCCCGAACGCCACCATAGAAAGCCGGGAAAACAGCAGGAGAAATTGCATAGGTCACGAATTTTTTTTGAAAAAAAATTATTGGCACAAGTATGGAGCGTTGCGGCGATTATTGTGCTTATTGTCCTTGGGATTGCAGTAAACGGAGAGCTTGTGGTTTTACGGCAAAAAAGCGCAGAACGGGCAGTTTTGGCAGCTCGTTTATACAAATGGGAACATGCAATGCAAAAATATCCCGGATATCGGGACGGGTATATATCAATTGCGGCAATTTCTCTTGAGCTTGGAGATCGAAATGGGGCATTAACGTCTATTGGAAAAGCATTGGCGCTTGATCCAAATAATGAAACCGCGATACAACTTGAGGAATTGATCCTAAAAAACAAATAGGGGAGTTACTTTTTTTCTTCTGCTGCCGGAGTTGCTGCTGGTGCTGCTTCACCTTCAACTGGTGCTGCTTCACCTTCAACTGCGCCTTCTGCTTTTGCTTCAGCAGCTGCTGCAGCCTCGGCTGCGGCTTCTTCTTCGGCTGCTTTGCTAACAAGCTCGGCAATTTTTGCAACAACCTCTTCCCCTGCAGTCAAAATTGTGACTCCTGAAGGGGTTTTAATATCGGCAACTGTCACTTGGTCGTTAAGTGCGGCGAGATTGGTAACGTCAACTTCGACATGCTCAGGAAGGTCTGCAGGAAGTGCTTCAACCTCAACTTCATTGAGTGTATGGAGCAGCATACCCACCTTTTCGGCAATGGCAATTGGGTCTCCGACCAGCTCAACACGAACCATTGTTTTTACTTTCTCTTTCAAATTGACCTGGTAAAAATCGGCATGGATGGGTTCGTGCGTAAGGTATTCATATTGCACATCGTGGATTAAAGTTGGGAGTTCTTGCCCATCGAGCTGGACGTAGACAAGCCCTGTTTCTCCAACAGCTTTAAAAAGAGACTGAAATTCTTTGAGTGAAATTTGGACAGCTGTTGATTCCATCCCTTTCCCATAAATATTTGCCGGCATGTGGCCTTCTTTTCGCATGTGTCGGGTTTTCTTTCCAAAAACTGTTCGTTTGGTTGCCAGGACGGTATGTTTTTCTTGCATAGGCTCTATTATACTCGAAGCTGTCTTTTATTGCAATCTTTGCTAGTATAAGTGGTGTGCGAATCTTAGGAATTGATCCGGGAATAGGACGGACGGGATGGGCGATTGTAGATTTTGACAAAAATACACCGAAAGCAATTGCCTATGGGTGTATTGAAACAACAATAAACGGAGAAATGCCCGCGAGGCTTTTAGCAATTAAACAAGAGCTCGAGCGCATCATAGCTTCCCACAATCCACAAGCACTTGGTATTGAAGACCTTTTTTTTGCCAATAACGCAAAAACTGCGTTTGCTGTTGGTCAAGCGCGAGGGGTTGTGCTTCTTTTGGCTGCAGAGCACAATTTGTCCGTTGGGATTTATACACCACTGCAGGTCAAAAGCGCAATCACCGGATATGGCAAGGCAGAAAAAGCACAGGTTGGGAAAATGGTGAAGGTGCTGTTGCATTTAGAGGCAGTTCCAAAGCCGGATGATACCGCCGATGCCTTGGCAATTGCGTTGACGTATGCATTTAGTAGTAAAATGAAGCAGAAATGAATATTTTTTTTCGAATAACTGTTGCTATCCTTATCGTTTTATGGTGGCTCTATTGGAGAATACAAGAAAAAATTGCAGATCGGGAAAAGCCGAAAACACAAACGCAGTATCCGCTCGTTTCTTTTATCGGAAAATATGTTTTTTTTGGGATGATTGCCTTGTCATTTGTTCAACTTCTTGGCTTGTCGGTCTTATCTTTTGTAACGTATTCATCTCTTGCCGCGTGGATCGGATTTTTGTGTGTTGTTTGCGGGGTAATAATCTGTATTGTTGCGCGCAGAACTCTTGCTGCCAATTGGGCAAACGGGTATGAGTACCAGATCAAAAAGGGACACGAATTAATCACGTCCGGTATTTATGGCTATATCCGTCATCCAATTTATACGGGAATTGCATTTATTTTTATCGGCGCCGAGCTTGTTGCTCAAAGCTATTTGTGGATTTCATATTTGTCTCTTTTTGTTGCATTCTTTGTCCAGGGAAGAAGGGAAGAGAAGCTTTTGTTTGCATACTTTGGCAAACAGTACAAAGACTACATGAAGAAAACAAAAATGCTCATCCCGTTTGTATTCTAATCTTCTGTTTGAAAAATCGAGTTGTCGCAGGCGTTTGGAACGCCAAAAGAGTGTGATATACTCGAGGTACTTTTATGATTGGTAGCCTCCATGGGACAGTAGAGCTATTTGATGGGACAAATGCAATTATTAATGTCCATGGGGTAGGATACCGGGTTGCCGTTTCCCAAGTCTTTCGCGAAAAACACCGGAGAGAAGAGGAAGTATCAGTATATACGTACACCCACGTCCGCGAAGACCAATTAGAGTTATTTGGGTTTGAAACGCTTGAAGAATTGAAGCTTTTTGAGGCATTGTTGAGCGTGAGCGGGATTGGACCAAAAACAGCACTGGGTATTTTTACCGTTGGGACACGAAGCCAGATTATTCATGCCGTCCAACAAGCGGATGTTGATTTTTTTACCGGCGTCCCGCGTCTTGGCAAGAAAAATGCGCAAAAACTAATTATTGAGCTCAAAAGTAAGCTTGGGAGTATTGAAGATTTGGATTTGAGCGATGAAAAAACATCCATGGACAGCGATGTTCTCACAGCGCTTAAAGGATTTGGATTTTCGCAAAAAGAAGCAGAGGATGCAATCCGTGCAGTAGGAGATCAAGCAACAGAAACATCCGGAAAATTACGCTTGGCACTAAAATATTTGGGAAAATAAAATAGTGCGCGCAGGTCAGAACGAAAATTTTCTTAATCCGCGATTGAAGTTTGTAATAAATTTCGGTGCAAGACGCGGCCTGCGAAAATTTTATTCCTCCCCGCGCAAAAAACAAATTATGGCAGACGAATCAATTGTCAAAACAAACCAATTTGAGTCCAATCCGGAAGAGGAGGTGTTATTTACCAGTCTTCGGGCGTCTTCCTGGGACGAGTTTCATGGGCAAGAGCAGGTAAAAGAGTCGCTCCAAATTGCAATTTCTGCGGCAAAAAAACGAGGAGAAGCGGTTGAGCACGTATTATTGTATGGCCCCCCGGGACTTGGGAAAACAACACTCTCTCATTTGATTGCCAAGGAAATGGGAGCAAATATTCGCATGACCTCTGGCCCGGCAATCGAGCGAGCAGGGGACTTGGCCTCAATTTTAACCAATTTGGAAAAAGGAGACATTTTATTTATCGACGAAATCCACAGACTTAATAAAGTAGTTGAAGAAACGCTCTACCCGGCAATGGAAGACTTTGCCCTGGATATTGTGCTTGGGAAAGGGCCATCGGCGCGCACTGTCAGGATAGACTTGCCCCAGTTTACTCTGGTAGGCGCCACAACAAGGGCGGGGAGATTGTCCGGACCGCTTCGGGACCGCTTTGGAGTCGTGCATCGACTGCATTTTTACCATCCGCAAGAATTGGAAGAAGTAATTGTGAGTGCGGCAAAAAAATTAAGCGTCAAAATAGACAAAAAAAGCATCAAAGAAATTGCCCAGCGTGCCCGCGGGACGCCACGTATTGCCCTTAAGCTTCTCAAGCGCGTCCGGGACTTTGCCCAGGTAAAAGGGACAGGAGAAATCACGACACAGATAACCGAGGAAGCGTTAAAAATGCTTGAAGTTGACCCAATGGGGCTGGATAATGCCGATGTGAGGTTTTTAAAGGCAATTATTGATATGCATGGAGGAGGACCCGTTGGAGTTGAGACGATTGCGTCAAGCATTGCCGAAGATATTGGGACAATCGAAGAGGTGGTTGAGCCCTATTTGCTCCAGATTGGCTTTCTCCAAAAAACTCCCCGGGGGCGTGTGGCAACAGGCTTGGCATACAAACACTTAAAGTACCCGGTCAAAGAAAAAACGGATAAAAAATCCCCTCAAGAAAAGTTGTTATAGTTTATATTTCCAAATGGAAGATGTCTTGGAGGACAGGGACTGTTGAGATAAGCACTTGCAAAAGAAGCGTAATAATTACCCCAATCACCAAAAATTTATTTGAAGACAGTTTTGCTTTTCCTCGGACGATAAAAGACAGAGTCATGTGAGACAAGATAATGACCGCAAACATAATTGTCCTGGCCTTAGCAAGCGAGACGCCATGCATAGTGAAAAGAAAGAAGAAGACGAGTAAAAAGAGAAACGCAAGAAAAATACCGCTTCCGAAAATAAAAAATGTTTGTGAGAGAGAAAGGATGGCGTTGTTTTGCTCGCGGGGTTTTTTGTGAAGCAAAAAGCGCTCGGCTGGGTCTCCGGCCAGTGCGAGCGCCGGGACCCCGTCGGTAACAAGGTTCATCCACAGGATTTGTGTAGGCAAAAGGGGAATTGGGAGTCCCCACAAAAGTCCAAAAATAATAAGGGCAAGTTCGGATAAGTTGCCTGAAAGCAAATACGTAATTGCGCGCTCGATATTTTGGTAAATTTTTCTCCCTTCGTGGATTGCCTCAATAAGGGTTGCAAAGTTATCATCGGCAATCACAATATCGGATGCTTCTTTTGCCACATCGGTTCCTTTTTCTCCCATGGCAACCCCAACATCGGCACGCTTAAGGGCTAAGGCATCATTTACTCCGTCTCCGGTAACGCAGACAACAAGTCCTGCCTGTTTGGCGGCATTGGTAAGGCGAAGTTTGTCTTCGGGGCTTGTCCGCGCAAAGATAACGACTTGTTGGATCACTTGCATAAGTTTGCCATCTGTTATTTTTTTAAGATCCTCACCGGTGACAACCGTTTCGTTATCGGTAGTCAGTCCAACTTCTCTGGCAATCGCCCGGGCGGTTAGGGGATTGTCACCTGTTACCATTACGACTCGAATACCGGCAAGACGGGCTTGGGCGATTGCGTTTTTGGCTTCCACTCGGGGAGGATCTTCCATCGCGACAAGTCCTAAGAATTCCAAGTTTTTTTCTATGTGTTCGCGGGTTTTGTATTCGTGGTGTTGTTCATGTTTGTGAGCCAAGGCAATAACCCGGAGGCCACTTTTTGCCATTGTTTCAAACTCCCTGGTGATTTCTTCTACTTCTTTTTGCGAAAGGACACATTTTTTTACTACTTCTTCAGGCGCACCGCGGACAAAGGCTACCGTTTTTTCGTTATGACGCGCGACAACGGTAATTGTTTTGGCGATTGGGTCAAAAGTGTATTCGTCAAGAATAACGTACGTTTCGCGGATTTTCTCGACATCAGTTTGCTTGTGAGCCCAAAAAAGGAGCGCGCCATCGGTTTTGTCTCCGACAATTTCGGTGTTGTTTTGCTCGATGGAAAGAGCGGCAGTATTTCCCAGCACACACGCGCTATAAAGAGGTGAGAGTAATTCTTTTTTCCTCAGCCATACGTGCTTTACCTCTAATTTATTTTGCGTGAGGGTCCCGGTCTTATCGGTTAAAATCATTTGTACGCTTCCCAAGGTTTCAATTGCTGCCATTTTCCGAACGATAGCGTTTTTCTTGGCCATCCGACTTGTTCCAAGGGCAAGTGCAATAGTAATGACAACAGGCAAGCTTTCGGGGATTGCCGCAACGCCAATGCTAATTGCCACAAGAAGAATTGGGAAAAATGCTCGGTGTTCGGAGACTCCTATGGGGAGAATTAAAAGAGCAACTCCCATAGCAACAAAGGACAACGCTTTACTAAGCTTGGCGATTTGTTTTTGCAGCGGTGTTTGGTCGGCGGTAAGGGTAGAGAGTTGCTCGGCAATTTGTCCAAAACGGGTTTGCTCGCCAATTTTTTCGACAACAAATCGCCCTTTTCCTTTTGAAACAAATGTCCCACCAAATACGTCTTCTTTCGCGCTTTTTATCACGGGAATTGCCTCGCCGGTGAGGATCGATTCGTCAATTTCTAAGTGGATACTGTGGGTAATTTTGCCATCTGCGGGAATTCGGTCGCCTTCTTGGAGGACAACAATATCTCCCGGGACAATATCTGTCACGGCAATTTCTTGTTCTTTCCCATCACGTACCACTCGACAGATAGGCTTAATAAAGTTTTTTAATTTTTTTATCGCTTGTTCGGCCCGATATTCTTGGATAAACCCAAAGACCCCGTCCATCAAAATAATTGCGGCAATAAACACGGCATCGATGGTATTGTGAAGGACAAGCGCAAGAATTCCCGCACCAAATAAGACAGCATTGATGGTGGAAATAAATTGGGAGAAAAAAAGCCGCACTGCGGAAGATGTTTCTTCGGTGGTAATAACATTTTTCCCAAAACGCTTGGTGTTTACTGCAACTTCTTCCTTTGAAAGGCCATGATCCATAATTTTATAGTAGCAAGTTTTACCAAAAGATGCTTAAAAGCCATCGGCCTTGGGGCGATATTGGAGAGCTTCGGCAATATGGGAGACAGAGATAGATTCCGCACCGTCCAAGTCGGCAATAGATCGTCCCAGCTTGATAATCCGATGATAGCTGCGTGCGGATAGCCGCATTTTATCCACAGCATTTCGAAGGAGTTGCATGCACGACTCGTCGAGTTGGCAAAATAGTTTGATGTCGCGGCTTGTCATGTCGGAATTAGACATAAGACCGGTTCCTGCAAAGCGTTTATTTTGCAAATTTCGGGCACTTTGGACACGCTGTCGAATTGAGGCTGAATCTTCATTCGTTTGGGTTGAATTGGTAAGCTTTTCCATCTTAACTGCCGGAACGTCCAAATGGATGTCGATCCGGTCAAGAAGGGGTCCGGAAATCTTCTTTTGATAGCGGATAATGCTTGTTGGCGGACAGAGGCATTGATGGGAGTTATCCCCAAAATATCCACACGGACAAGGATTTTGGGCAGCAATAATGGTTGTTTTGGCCGGAAAAGTAACCCGTCCCTGTGCCCTCGCAATACTTACCATCCCATCTTCTAAAGGTTGCCTGAGAGACTCAAGGACCGGGCGGGGGAATTCCGGCAGTTCGTCTAAAAAAAGGACGCCCCGATGGGCTAATGAGATTTCTCCTGGCTTTGGGAAGGTGCCCCCTCCGATAAGCCCGGCATGAGAGGTGGTGTGATGGGGAGCGCGAAACGGCCGGGTGGTTTTGATTCCTTCTCCTCCCAACATTCCGGAAATTGAATAAATTTTTGTTACCTCAAGCATTTCAGAAAACGTCATGGCAGGTAAAATGGAGGGAAACGTCCGGGCAAGGAGCGTTTTTCCGGCGCCAGGCGGCCCTTTGAGAAGAATGTTATGAGAGCCAGCGGCAGCAATTTCCAGCGCCCTCTTTGCTTGTTCTTGGCCATGGATGTCTTTCATATCGTAGAGACTGGTTGTTTGGGAAATTTCTGTTGGAATTGCGCTGGGAGGCTGGGGAGGAATTGGTTTTTGTCCGGAAAGATGGTAAAAAAGTTGTTGGAGACTTTCGACGGGAAAAATCTCCACTCCGGCAATGAGTGCTGCCTCACGGGCATTGTCTTTGGGGAGAAAAAACTGCGGAATGTGTTTTTCCCGGGCAAGAAGTGCTTGAGGGA
>Ga0068856_100002742_pt1 | contig 18033 bp, 5 predicted proteins | sample KBSCornC62_FD_66595 | JGI IMG/M metagenome (GOLD analysis project Ga0068856, IMG submission 66595) | Corn rhizosphere microbial communities from Kellogg Biological Station, Michigan, USA - KBS Corn C6-2 | ecosystem: Host-associated > Plants > Roots > Rhizosphere > Soil ...
ATGGCTGTTTGACAAGCTCAGTGGTGGCGGTTGATTTTTGGCAGGTTTGGCGCTTCGGTTTACGCAATGATACTTGATGGATGCTTTGAACCAGAAAATTGAAGATATCTTTTGTGCGGCAGTGGAGGTTGCCGCGGAAGATCGCCAGGCGTATTTGGAACGCGCTTGTGCTGGTGACGCGAGACTTCGCATCGGGGTTGACCGGATGTTGAGCAAGCTTTCCGGGGCTGAACAATTTTTTAATGATGTTCCCGCCGCGGTTGATGTTTCCGAAATTCCCGCCCTGCCGGGTTTTCAAGATCAAATTGGTTTGCTGTCAAACCCGGAAGCGGAAGTCGGGAAACAAATCGGGCCTTACAAATTGCTCCAGAAGATTGGCGAAGGCGGGTGCGGTGTTGTTTACATGGCGGAACAGGAAAAACCGGTCCGCCGCCGGGTCGCGCTCAAGATCATCAAGCTGGGAATGGACACGAAAAGTGTCATCGCCCGCTTCAACGCGGAACGCCAGGCGCTGGCGATGATGGATCATCCGAACATCGCCCGCGTGCTGGATGCGGGCGCGACGGAAACGGGACGGCCGTATTTCGTGATGGAGCTGGTGCGGGGGACGAAGATCACCGAGTTGTCGGATGCCAACAACTACGACATGCGCCAGCGGTTGGAACTGTTTGTTCAGGTTTGCATGGCTGTCCAGCACGCGCACCAGAAGGGCATTATCCATCGGGACATCAAGCCGTCCAATATTCTCGTGACGATGCGCGATGGTGTGGCGGTTCCCAAAGTAATTGATTTCGGCATCGCCAAGGCAACGGGCGGAGAGCGGCTGACGGATATGACGGTGTTCACCGCCTATGACCAATTTATCGGCACGCCGGCGTATATGAGTCCGGAACAGGCGGAAATGAGCGAGCTGGACGTGGACACGCGCAGCGACATTTACAGCCTGGGTGTGCTGCTTTATGAATTGATGACCGGCCGGCAGCCGTTCGACCAGAAGGAACTTCTCCAAGCTGGCCTGATTGAGATGCGGCGAACCTTGCGGGAGCGCGAGCCGCTCCGGCCATCCAACCGGGTTGCTGAATTGGGTGCCGACGACCTGACCCAGACCGCCATCCACCGGCGAGTCGAACCGCCTCATCTCCGGCTGCTCTTGAAAGGAGATCTGGATTGGATTGTGATGAAAGCGCTGGAAAAAGATCGGAACCGGCGTTATCAGACCGCCAACGCCCTGGCCATGGATGTTCAACGATATTTGAGCAATGAACCGGTGCTGGCACGCCCGCCCAGCCGGCTATATCGTTTTCAAAAACTGGTCCGCCGTAATCGCGCTGTTTTTGTATCAGTCGCAGCGGTTAGCCTGGCGTTGATCGCGGGGTTCGGCACCTCCACCTGGCTTTTTTTCAAGGAACGGCAAGCAAGACTCGAAGCGCAACGAGGCCGTGAAGCCGAGGCATTGTTGCGCCGGAAAGCCGAGGCTCGTGAAATCATCGCGCAGGCAATGCCGCTGATTGAAAGAAACCAGTTTGAAAAAGCAGACCTTTTGATCGAACCACTGCTTTCTTCCGACGCGGCGGACGTGGGGATGGAAGTATTTCGTCCGTTGGGTGACCGGGCCGCACAACAGGGCAACTGGAGGCGCGCCGCCGAATATTATTCCGTTGTCGTGCGCCTGGACAAGTTCGAGCACACGGGGGTTTCTTCCAGGGATTACACCCGATACGCCGTGGTGTTGGCCGAGCTGGGCGAGCGCGCGGCCTACGAAAAATTTTGCCGCGAACCCATCAAACGATTCGGCAACACCAGCGATCTGATTATTGCCGAACGCATCGTCAAGAACAGCCTGTTGCTGCCGCCCAGCCCGGAACTGTTGGCCAGCCTGGCTCCTCTCGCTGATCGCATCGAGCGATCTATTCCCACCAACATTCTGTCCGCTCCTGCCAACGACACGGTTCCGTGGCGCTGCTTGGCGCTGGCGTTAATGAATTATCGGGCCGGCGATTACGCCAAAGCCGCCAGTTGGAGCACGCTCGGCCTGAAAATCGCCACCGGCCCCAGCTTCGCGCGCGTGGCCGGCCTGCACGCCATTCTCGCGATGGCCGATCATCAACTGGGCCGGGACGACGAAGCCCGGGCGGAACTGGCCGATTGCCAGCAAGTCATTGCAGAAAATTTCAAAACTCCGTTTTCGACTGCTGACATAGCGTTTGATTGGTTTCTGGCCCGGCTGCTGGAACGCGAGGCGGCAGCTTGTGTGAACGGCGCGCCGCTTGAGGCAAAATAACCGTTTCGCTTTTCCTGTCGGTATCAGCAGCGGTTAAGGCACCGGCCAAAATAACACCGTTCGTTGAAAAGAACCCAAAAGAATTGGCAGGGATGGGCCGCCATTTTCGCTCGACGGGGCGAAGTGGCAGCCTTATGGCGGGCATGGGGAAGCCAGACTATGCTCGCCGCATCGCGACGACAAATCGGTCCGGGCCCGTTATCTCAAGCTGACCATTTTGAAGGGTGAGCCGGGATTGTGGAAATTTCGCGTTTACGGCCAGGTTGCCAGGGCGCCACGATAATCTCCGTTGGATTCTTCATATCCAAAAGGTGGTTAGGAACTAATTCCGAATATTAGTCATTCCTGTTACTGGGAACACTTTCTCGCCATTGCAATCGCATCTTCCGGGTGGGATGCTTCTTGCAAATCCCGACCGATGAAGTGCCACCATTGCCGCCTTGTGCTTGATCGACAGAAGCTTTCCATCTCTTTCCCCTAAGCCTGATTTGCTCTCCGAAAAACCCAACCAGACAGTAATCGTATATGAATAAAAACCACGCAAAGTTCGTTCGAAGGATGTGTATCCCCATAATCATTGCGGGAGCCGTATCGTGCCTGGCGTTGAGCGCCCAAGCATACGTCCATCCATGTATTCCGGCTACCAGCCAGGACCTGGCCTTCATCAAAGCCAGCCTCAATCAGCAACCCTGGAAGAGTGGCTACGCCCTTCTCGCGGCCGACAGTCATTCCCAGCTCACTTACACCATGCAGGGACCCTTCGGAACCGTTAGTCGCACGCCTGACGTGAACCTCAACCAATGGAAGAATGACATGACGGCCGTTTTTAATCTGGCGCGTATGTGGTATTTCACGGGCAACACCAATTACGCTCAGAAAGCACATGACATCCTCCTCGCGTGGGCGAATACACAGACCAATTTCGCCGGGCAGGAAATGGACCTTTCACTTGGTGACTACGCTTATGCCTACGGCGGCGGTGCCGACATCCTGCGCGGCACGTGGCCTGGATGGACGGTGGCGGACACGGCTACTGTCAAAAACTATTTCCTGAATTGTCACTGGCCTACGAGCCTTGCCGGTCTCAACTACACCGGCCCTGCCAACAAAGGCTCCCTCTACTGCGAGTCCGGGATCGCTGTTGCTCTTTTCCTGGACGATACCAACAAGTTCAACCACGTCATTGACAATTTCCGCACCGTGCCAAGCTCCGGCCTGCGCAACACGCTGGACACTGGCGAGATGGGCGAAACCGGTCGTGACGAGGGCCACAGCCAAGGAGACCTCTTAGGCTACGCATTTCTTGCCGAATGCGCCTGGAAGCAAGGTTTGGATCTCTTTTCCGAATCGGACAACCGGATACTGGCCTGCGGCGAATACTACGCCCGCAATACCTTGACTACCGATAATCCTTTCGTCCCTTTCGGCACCATTGATTACAACTACTATGCCAACAACCCCTATTATTACACCGCCAATCGCTCGATGCTTTACATTATCCAGAACGCCTACAAAAACCGCAAGGGCCTGCCTACTCCCTGGATTGACCTTAAACTCCAACAACAGAACGTTGATGCCAATAACTTCATGTATGCCAAGACCGCCGACTCCACCACCGCAACCATGTCGCCGGCCAGTTTCCCGACGGTTTCACTGGCATCCAGCGGGTTGACGTTGACAACCCTTGGCACGCAGGCCACGGGACGCAGCCTGTCTTTCACGAACAATGTGTGGACGATGACCGGCCTTGGGAACACCGTCTGGACGGGTGTGGGTGGATCTGACGACTGCCAGTTCGCTTATCAAGCGATGACCGGCGACTGCGCCCTCGTTGCCCAAGTCACCTCGTTCACCTATTCGGGCAATAACAACGGTAAGTGCGGGGTCATGATTCGAGACAATCTCTCCGCCGTTGTTTCGCAACGTGCCTGGATTGGGATTATACCCGCAGCCACCAACATTATGGAATGCCGTCAGGATGGCTGGACTGAAAACTGGGGAGGGAGCAATTGGTCACGCCGTTCCCAAAACCTTCCTCCAGGCATGCCTTACTGGGTGAAGATCGAACGCAGGGGCAACATGATCAATACCTACACTTCACAGGATGGCACCAGTTGGGCGGCCAATATCTGCTCCTACTACGGCAATCTGCCGTCCACCGTTTATATCGGCCTGTTAATATGCAGTGGAACGGCGACAGCCCAGACCGCCACCTTTGCCAACGTGGCGTTCACCGGTGGCAGCGGCGGTCTGGCGACCACTCCGGCGGCTCCGGCGGCCGTGTTTGCCGATGGTTCCAGCAAAACCATCACTGTGCGCTGGTTGCCATCGTTCGGTGCCACCGCCTATGATCTGCTGCGTTCCACCACTTCCGGCAGCGGCTATACTGTGATTGCCAGCAATCTCACGACTGACAAAACCAGCTATGTGGACACATCGGTGACCACTAACACGACTTACTACTACGTCGTTCAGGCAAAGAACTCTGCCGGCACCAGCGGAAATTCGCCAGAGTTTTACGGCTCTCTGCTTCCGGCACCGTTGGTCAACCTAGCATTCAGCGGCACGGCCAACGACAGCGCCAACAACCCGGCCAACGCCGGGAATGCCTTCGACCAGAACCCGGGATCGCAATGGTTCTACACGGGAACGAACGGGTGGTTGCAGTATGACTTCGGCGTGGGCAACGCGCAGGTCGTCAAGCGCTACACGGTCACCGAAGCCGACACGATTCCCGCGCGCGATCCGAGAGATTGGACCTTCCTTGGCTCGCAAGACGGCTCCACTTGGACCACTCTCGACTCACAGACCAGCCAGTCCTTCGCCTATACGTATCAACAGCTCACGTATGACCTCGGCAACACCACGGCTTACCGATACTACCGGATCAACGTCACTGCCAACAACGGCGACGCCACCTTCCTGCACATCGGCGACCTCGGCCTGTGGGGCGACAGCGGACGCACCATTCCCGACGGTCGTTATTACCTCGTCAGTCGCAACAGCAACAAGGTCATGGATGCCGGCACCGCGGCGAATGGCACGGCGATCTTGCAGCAAACTTACAACGGCAGCGACAGCCAGCAGTGGGATATTGCCTGGCTGGGCAATGGCCAGTATCGCGCCATCGCTGCCGGCAGCTCCGAGGCGATGGACAACGGCGGCACCTCCGGCAGGGGCGCTAATTTGGTCGTCCAGCCTTGGAACGGAGGCTCCAGCCAGAGCTGGACGTTTGTGCCCGACAGCGACGGCTTCTGCCACATCATCTCGGGAAACAGCGGGCTGCTTGCCGATGTCAGTAGTGGCTCAACTGCCGATGGCGCGCACATCATCCAGTGGACTGCCGATGGCGGCAATAATCAGCAATGGATGCCCAGCCTTGCCAGCGGAACGGCACCATCGGCGATTCCCCTGGCTCCGACCGGCTTGAGCGCCACGGGCGGCTACGCGCAAGTGCTCTTGAACTGGAACGCCTCATCTTTCACCGCCGGCTACAATGTGAAACGCTCCACCACCAGCGGCAGTGGCTATGCGACCGTCGGCACGGCGTCCGGCACCAGTTACGCGGACACCGCGGTGGTCCCCGGCCAGACCTATTACTACATCGTCACGGCAACGAACAGCAGCGGCGAAAGCGCCAATTCTCTTGAAGTCAGCGCGGTCCCGCAGAACTCGGGAAAGGTCTATCTGAAATTTGACGAAACCAGCGGCACCAGCGCCGCCGATGCGACGGGCAACGGCTGGAACGGCACGCTGGTCAATGGTCCCAGCTGGGTCGCCGGTTACAGCAACAATGCGGTGAACTTGAGCGGCTCCAGCCAATACGTGACGTTGCCCAGCGGCGTAGTGAGCAATCTCAACGATTTCACCATCAGCGCCTGGGTGAAGCAGACGACGATCAGCACCTGGTCGCGCATCTTTGACTTCGGCACGGGCACGAGCACCTACATGTTCCTCGCCCCGCGCAACGGAGCGAACAACGTCCTGCGCTTCGCCATCACGACGGGCGGCGGAAACGGTGAACAACGCATTGACGGCACCGCCGCGTTGCCGACAAACGTATGGACGCATGTGGCCGTGACCTTGAGCGGCAGCACCGGTGTGCTTTACGTAAACGGCGTGCCCGTCGGCACGAACAGCTCGATGACGTTGACGCCCGCTAGCCTCGGCATCACGGCGCTGAATTACATCGGCAAGTCGCAATTCAACGATCCGTATTTCAACGGTCAGGTGGACGAGTTCCGCATCTACGGCAAGGCATTGAGCCCGGGCGAGGTGGCCACGTTTGTCGCGTCGCTCGCCGCGCCGACCGGATTGACGGCGACGGCGGGCGTCGGCCAGGTTGCGTTGAATTGGAACCTCGTCATGAACGCGACGTATTACCAGGTGTTTCGCTCGCTCACCAGCGGCGGACCTTACACGCGGATCACGCAAGTTGCCGCGACCTCGTCCACGGATGCCAGCGTGGTCAACGGCACGACTTATTATTACGTCGTCTCCGCAGTGAACTCTGCGGGTGAAAGCGGCAATTCCACCCAGGTCAGCGCCACGCCGCAAGCGCCGCCGGCGCCGCCGACCGGTTTGGTGGCGATGTCGCAGGATTCGCAGGTGGGATTGATCTGGAATTCTTCCTCGGGCGCGACCAGTTACAACGTGAAGCGGGCCACGGTCAGCGGTGGGTCTTACACCACCATCGCCAATGTAACGTCGGTGGGCTACACCGATACCGGTTTGGTCAATGGCACGACTTATTATTACGTGGTCTCAGCGGTAAACGCCGCCGGCGAAAGCGGCAACTCCGTCCAGGCCAGCGCCACGCCGCAGGTGCCGGCCCCGTCGGCTCCGACGGGATTGGCGGCAACCTCCGGCAATCAACAGGCCACGTTGAGCTGGACCGCATCCAGCGGTGCCACCAGCTACAATGTGAAGCGTTCGACGACGAGCGGCGGCGGTTATTCGACGGTGGCCAATGTCAGTTCCACCGGTTGCACCGACACCGGCCTGGCCAATGGCACGACCTATTACTATGTCGTGTCGGCGGTGAACGCCGGCGGTGAAAGCGCCAACTCAAGCGAAGTCAGCGTGACGCCGACCGATTTGTTCGGTTACTGGAACTTCGACGAAGGCAGCGGCACGACGGCGGCGGATTCGGGCAGCGGCGGAAACAACGGCACGTTGCAGAGCGGGGCGAGCTGGACGACGGGCTTCAACGGAAGCGCCGTGCATCTGGACGGCAGCGCCAGCGGGTATGTGAGTTTTTCGTCCGGCATGGTGGGCACGCTCAACGACTTTAGCGTCAGTTGCTGGGTGAAGGTGGACACCAACAAGGTGTGGGCGCGCGTGTTTGACTTTGGTTCCGGCACGGGCACCTACATGTTCCTGACGCCGGACTCGGGGGCGGGCACCGTGCGTTACGCGATCACCACGGGCAGCTCCAGTGGCGAACAGCAGCTCAACAGTTCCACCTTTCTTTCGAGCGGCGTGTGGCATCATGTGGCGGTGACGTTGTCCGGCAACACGGGCGTGCTTTATTTGGACGGCACGGCGGTGAATACCAACAGCAACATGACCCTCAAACCGTCGAGCCTTGGCAACACGACCCAAAATTACATCGGCAAATCGCAATGGAACGATCCGAACCTGATCGGCAACGTGGATGACTTTCGCATCTACAACCGGGCGTTGACCGCGACGGAAATTTCCGCGCTGGCGACCGCGGTGCCCAGCCCGTGGAACACGGCGGACATCGGGGCGGTGGGACTTGCCGGCAACGCGGCGTATTCCAATTCGGTGTTCATCGTGACAGGGTCCGGGGCGGACACGTGGGGAGCATCCGATCAATTCCGTTACGTTTACCAGACCGGCGGAACCAATTGTAGCATCACGGCAAAAGTGTTGACGATGACCACCAACAGCAGCGCCGCCGCCAAGTGCGGGGTGATGATCCGCGAGACGCTGGCGACCAATTCCGAGATGTGCGAAATGCACATGACGGCGTTGAACGGCGCTGAAAATCTATGGCGCACCGCGACGGGCGGCAACGTCACCGGGACAAGCACCGGAGGCTTGAGCGCTCCTTATTGGGTGCGGATCACGAGGGCGGGCAGCCAGTTCATCAGCTACCGTTCGCCGGACGGCGTGACGTGGACGCCAATGTCCACCAATACCATCTCGATGGCCAACTCGGCTTACATCGGGCTATTCGTGTGCAGCCACAACAACAGCGCGTTGTGCACGGCCACGTTCTCCAACGTCACGGCTTCGCCGTAGCCATGTTGCGAACCGCATTCAGAAGGAAAGTGAACGACGGCCCGTCCGCCAAGGGCGGGCCGTCGCCCTGGTTGTTGATCGCAATCATGGCGACTTTGATCGGAATCATCGGACATTTTGCCCGGCCGGCTGCGAAAAACAGAGTGATGACTGGAGTGGAGGCAGCGGTCAAAAACACCCCGGCACCGGCCATTGTCTCGCGACACGAAAATTCCCGGCCCGCCATTTCTGAAGATGCCCAAGCCGCCCGCCTTGTCGGATTGGTTCATGATTTCAACCATGAAACCAATCCCAACCAGCGCGAGGATTTGCTGGCGGTGTGGGTGGCGGAGATCAAGACGGACGAGATTTCCGGCTGCCTGAATTTTCTCAAATCCGCCTCACCGCCCGACTTGGCGCTGGATCTGAGCAGGCGATTGCTGCGGCGCTGGACGGATGTCTCGCCGGAAAAGGCATCCGCGTGGCTGGCCGCGTTGCCACCCGACCGACAACTGGCGTTGCTAGATGACGTGGCCATTCCTTGGGCGAACAGCGATCCAACCAACGCAATGAAATGGGCCGAATCATTTCCAGATGACGCCGCTCGTCGTCAGGCGTTGGCGGCGGTGGCCGGCGAAGCGATTCGTTCGCAGCCGTTGCTGGCGTTGGAAATAGCGGTCGAACTGCCGGCGGGACCGCAACAGGTTGACTTGGTCCGCCGCGGCGCAATGCAATGGACATCTGAAGATGCCGGCAGCGCGGTGGCCTGGATCAAACAAATTCCCGCCGACGACCTGCGCAATCAAGCGATGAGCGGTGCGGCAATCGTGTGGTCGGCGAGCGAGCCGGTTGCGGCGGCGAATCTGGCCTTGGAGGAATTGCCGCCGGGACGCCTCCTGGACGACACGGTCATATCCATTGTTGAACGCTGGGCGCAACAACAGCCTGAAGCCGCCACCGGCTGGGCAGATCAATTTGCCGCCGGGCCCTTGCGCAATGCCGCCTTGGAAAATATTCGCGCCCAAATCCAACGCAAAAAAGAGGAGGAAACTTCACCGTCAGCCGGCACGCGACGGATGTAATTTTGTTTTCGCGAACCGACCGGATTCGCCGCCGGGACTTCACCAAAACATTTCGTGTCCGTTTAATTCGCGGTCCAGGGCTTCCATCAAATAGTAATCGCCCCAGGAGGTGTAGCCGTTTTTACCTCCTTGTCCCTGCTTTTGCACGCCACTGCAGGCCTCGTTGAAATCAATGTAATCATCGTCGCAAAGCTGGGTTAACAACGATTGTTTGGCCTTGATGATTTCCTCATCCGCCGCGCCAAGCCGGGCCAATTCTTGAAAACCGCAGACGGCAATCGCTCCGGCCGATGCGTCCCGGAGACGCCCGGGATGCGCGGTTTCATGAAAATCATTCCACGGCACAATTTCATCATCGAGTTGAGCAATAAATTTCTTAGCCAGCCGCACGGATGCTTCGAGGTATTTCTCGTTTTGCGTGTAGCCGTAACTCAGCGCAAAACCATAAATCGCCCAGGTCGCGCCGCGCGCCCAATACCCATTATTCGGGTCTCCCAGTGGCTGCCATGTTTTCGGATCAAAACGGTAAATGTTATTGGTGGAGTAGTCCGGGCGGATAAAACACTTCAGGCACATGTCGGCATGGCGCGTGGCGATTTGCCGGAATTTTGGGGCACCCGTTTCATTTCCCGCCCAATACAGCAAGGGCAGGTTCATCAGGCAATCAATGATGGCCATGTCATCCGTTCGAATGCGTCCGTCGCCAATTGGCGACTCGATTTCGTCCATGCGTCCCCAGGCCCGGATGAAGTTTCCTTGCGGATTGAACCGCTGCGCCAGCAATTCGGCGGCGCGCAGTCCAACTTGGCGATGTTCCTGGTCGCCGGTCAATTTGTAAAGCGCCACCGAATACAGTGAATAAAGGAATCCAAGATCGTGATGAGTATCCATGAAGTGCGCAAACACTTTCCCGCGGTAATGTGGGGCGAGACGCTGGGCTTGTTTTACGAAGAATTCGTCCTCGGTTGAGCGCCAGGCCAGCAGCGCCATCCCGGTAAAAAACGAGGAGGTCCAGTTCCCGATCTCGTAGAAACCTTCTGTGAAATCGAAATAACGTCCATCCGCTGCCCAAGCCGCGGATTTGGGGTCGTCGGCGAGCCGTTGGATATTCGTGCGGGTTTTGCGGACGCAGAGGTCGTAAATGGTCTTCAACCTTTCGTGCCTTGTGGCATCGGAGCCGGCCGTTTTTCTGAACTCATGCTTCAAATTGTTCATAGATTCCCCGAATTGTTCATTGGCGCGAGAATGAGTGCGAGTGAAAGGTTTCCTTACCAGTAACAACAAGCATTTTGGACAGCATGAGTTTTACGGTCTGACCTGCGGTTGCAACAAACTGGAAGGATTTAGCTGCCGCAATGTTGGAGCGATGCCCGCCGCCGAACGGGGCAGCGGCACCCTCGCAGATCTTCACCACACCGGACCGGCTAAATTCAAAGAAAATCGTGGTTTTTTCCAGTGGTCGTCAGGGCTGGAGGTCTTCAGCCAAAAAATCTGAAAATAAATGGCAGGAATTGGCGGCAATTTTCCGCAACTCCTCATAGACCATGTATAACGATTATGCATCAGCTATCTGTGACGACGTTCTCGCCTGCCGTGAAACGGGCGGTTCGCTGGGGCATAAACGCGTAACGGTTTACGATATCGCGAGAAGCGTTGGGGTCTCCCATACCACCGTGGCCCGGGCTTTGCGGGACAGCAGGGATGTGACGAAGGGACGGCGGGAAGAAATTCAGCGTGTGGCGGCGGAGATGGGCTACCGGCCAGATCCGCATTTAGCTGCTTTGTCGAATTATCGCAAGACACTGGGACCGGCAAGTTTTCAAGGCGTGGTGGCTTGGATCAATCACTGGGAGCAGCCGGATCAGTTGCGCAAATTTGGCGAATTTGAAAGATATTGGCGAGGCGCAGAAGAAGTGGCCGGCAAGCAGGGATTTAAATTGGAGGATTTCCGCTGGCCGCTGAACTGCTCGGCCAAACGGCTTGAAAGCATGTTGGTGGCTCGGGGCGTGGAGGCGGTGTTGATTCCGCCGCATAACGATTTATTGAATTGGGGGGAGTTCGATTGGAGCAAGTTTTCCGTGCTTCGCTTTGGCATGTCCGTGCAATCGCCTGATTCCAATCTGGTGACCGCTGATCAGTTTCGGGCCACCGTGATGGCGGTGACGCGCATGCATGAATATGGCTACCGGCGCATCGGTTTGGCGGTTGATTTCGATTTGGATGAACATCTCGGGGGGAACTATCACGGGGGATTTGCTTGGACCCAAAATAAACTCAAGCTGTCTCCCCAAGTGCCTCCTTTTGCCGCCAGTGCGGCGCTTCACCGTCGAGACTCCGAGGAAGAAGCACGGAACCTCCGCCGGTGGATCGAGCAGTATCAACCCGATGCGATTCTGACGAGCCAGCCGTATCTTCCTCAATTGCTCCGCGATCTCGGGTATCGCATTCCCGAAGACATTGCGGTGGCGGGAACCAGTGTTTGTGATATTTCGGTGGACGCTGGAATTGATCAACGGTCGGTTGAAATTGGCCGGATTGCCATGCAGATGTTGATCAAGCAGCTCAACGTTGGTGAACAGGGAACTCCTCTCAACCCATGTCGGATTTTAGTGGAAGGCCGCTGGCAGGACGGCCAATCACTTCCGCCTAGAAATTAAAATGACGGATGAATTCCAGTGTGATTACCAAGTTAGTGTCGTGTATTGCCGTGCATTTTTACTGGGAACATAGCGTCTCTCTCGCTTTCCGAGGTGAAGATAAACGAAAGTAGTTTCATGTTACCCACAACTTTCTCATCGGCCCCTAAGTTGCCGCGCCATCATGGCGATTCATGCGTCAAAGTCGTTCGTTCTGAATCACTGTCAGGTTCGATATCCCCCAACCCCAAACCCAACCACAAGACCTATAAAACAGAAAACACCATGAAAAGATCAATCATCAAACTTCTGTGCGCCCTCGTGACCAGCGTGGTTTATTTGGCTGGTATAGGCGGGGCGCAGGCGCAGAGCGGCACCTGGACCAATGACGCCAGCAGCGTCTGGAGTGCCACAACCAACTGGTTGAACGGCACCGTGGCCACCGGAACCGATGCCACTGCCGATTTCAGCACGATCAATATCACTGCGAACCGCACCAATCTGCTGGATTCGTCTTTCACCGTTGGAAACCTGAATTTTGGCGATACCAACGGAACACAGTTCTGGCTTTTGAGTCCATTGAACGGCAGCGTGCTGACATTGCAGACTTCCACTGGCACGCCGACACTGACGACGGCAACGAATGGTGCAAATAACTTTGTCGCCGCCATCAACGCCTCGCTGGCGGGCACGCAAGGTTTGACCAAGGCCGGCGCGGGCGTTCTGGCGCTCGGCGGCACGAACACTTACAGCGGTGCGACCGCCATCAACGGCGGCACGCTCGCCATCACCAATGGCCCCGGCGGATTGCAAAATGGTCCCGGCGGTCTGGTGGCTTACTATTCCTTCAACAACGTCGCCGGCAATCGCGTGCTCAATGAAGGCAGCGGCGGCGCGTTGATGGACGGCATGTTGATGGGCAACGGCGGTGTGACCATCGGCGCGGGCATGGGCCGGTTCGGCGACAACTGTTTGAACGTCACGCAAGGCGCGGTTAACAACGGCGCCAATGTGGCAGCCATGGGAAACGGCGGCTATATGCTGGTGAACAATCCGGTTGTTCCGTTCACCTGCACTGCCGGCAGCGCGGCCGCCAACTGGTCGTGGGCTTTGTGGATCAAAACGACCACGCAAGGCGCGGGTTACATGTATCAAGGCAACAACAACTGGGCCAGCGGCTTCACAGGTTTCTACCTGAACACGGGCGCAGCCGTTACCGGTGGCGGTGTCAATGCTGGCGGCGTTCGGTTTGGCCAAAACTGGCAGCGCGGCACCGCGACCATCAATGACGGCAACTGGCATCACATTGCGATGACGTGTAGCGCGGGAACCAAGACACTTTACGTGGATGGCGCGGTGGACCCTTGGCAGGCGAATCAGTGGAATGGTGTGGGTAATGGAAATCAATTGTGGATCGGCGGCACCGGCGACACGTTTGGCGATGGCAGCGTGCAGATGACCGGTTTGATTGACAAAGTCGCGGTTTACAATCGCCCGCTGACACTGACGGAAGTTCAGATGCTCACGAATAATATCGTCCCGGGTGTCGCGGCACCGGCGATTCCGTTGAACAGCGCGGTCAGCATCGCCTCCGGTGCGAAACTGGATGTGAATGGATATTATGCCACAGTCACAAATCTGACCGGCCCTGGTTTTGTTGACTCCGTAATTTCCGGTGGCTACCTCGCAGCCAACTACGGCGCGGACACCGTGTTCAACGGCGTCATCACCAACACCGGCTCCTCCACATTGAATTTTTACAAGCTTGGTTCCGGCACGATGACCAACGCCGGTTTGATCGCGGCCAACAACGTCGTCGTCCGCCAAGGCACTCTGACGTTGAGCGGTTCGGGATTGATCACGACGAACGGCGCGAACAACACCATCACAGTAGCGGACGGCACCGAGCGCGCTATCCTCGACATTCCCAGTGGTTTCACCGTCGTGGCGCGCAATTTGGTGCTGGGCGGCATCAGCGCTTCGGCCAACGGCGGTGGCGGCGCGGGGGCGGTTTACAATCGTGGCACCTATCGCAACTTCGGTAACACTGGAACCGGCGCATTCGCGCTTGGCAACGCCACTGGCGGCGCGGGTGCCACCAACAATGGCTACGGTTACTTCCTGCAGGATTCGGCAACATCACTCAACGTTGGCGAAAGCGGCGTTGGTGGCCTCGCGGGTGGTGACGGCGTGTTTGAAGTGAAATCCGGCACAGCGAACTTCACCAATTGGATCACGATGGGGCGTTGCCAGGGAACGGTTTCAGGCCAGCAGCAGCGCAGCTTGTTCCTCGTTCGTGGCGGCACGGTCAACGGACCAAACTTTAACAACGAAGACCGTTGGAACTGGTCCGGCAGCGGCATCGCTCATTACAGCGTCATGGACATCGGTGTGGGCGGCACCCTGGATTCGCTTGGAACACTCCACAACATCAACATGGGCCAGGACAATAACGCCAACGCCATCAGCATCCTGACCATTGACAATGGCGGTTTTGTGCGCGTTAACAATATCAATGCTGGCCAGGTAAATCCGAACTGCACGGTCAATTTCAACAACGCCATCCTGGCTCCGACAGTGGCAACAGCGACCTTCCTTGGTGGCAACCTCGATAACGTCTTCGTCTATTCCGGTGGCGTGACCTTCAGCAACGATTTGAATATTGGCACTGTCGCGCAATTGAAAGCTCCCGCCGACAACAGCATCACGAGCATTCCTGTCACCAGCGGCGGCAGCGGCTATATCGGTCGTCCGATTGTGCAGATCACGGACGGTTCCGGAGTGGGAGCCACGGCCATTGCCGAATGGGATGAAAATCTCGGCACGGTCACGGGCATCACGATCACGGCTCCGGGTTCCGGTTACTCCTCGCCGACGGTTGCGTTGGTTGGTGGTGGGGCTATCACACCCGCGACGCTCGGCACGCCCGTCTTGGGCACAGCCGTGAGCGGCGGGTTGACGAAGACCGGCACGGGCACGCTGACATTGTCCGGCGGCTACACCTATACCGGCAACACGGTGATTCAGGCTGGTTCGTTGGCGGTTCCGTCCAGCGTCGTCACGCCCGCTACGGCCGGCAGCCTTTCATTGAGCAACGGCACGACCGTGACGCTGGATCTTTCCAGTGGCGCTTCGTTGCCGGTCAATAATCTTACGTTGCAAAACAACGTTACCAATAATTTCAACTACGGCACGTTGAGCGTGAATCCGGCCAATCCAGCCATCAACGCCAATGGAACCATTTCCGCACCCGGCAGCGGCATTGTGATCAACATCACCGCGTTCGGTCTTCAAGCCGGCACGTTCCCACTCATCAAATACACCGGCGCACCGCTGGGGAGCATCGGCAATTTCACCCTCGGCAGCTTGCCGCCCGGTGTCGTTGCCACGCTCGTCAACAACACCGGCAACACCTCGATTGATCTGAATATCACCAGCACCGGGCAGAATCTGGCATGGTATGGATTGCTGCCGGATGGCATCAATGTCAGTTCCAATTGGGACATCACGCTCACGACCAACTGGGTTTCGGTTGGCACCACCACGCCGGCGTTGCGTTATCAGGAATACACCTCTGGCGGCGTGACCGTGGGAGATCCGGTGCGTTTTGACGACACGCTTTACAACGACAACGTCAATCCGCAGGCGACGAACATCAATTTGACCGCGACCGTGCGGCCCTTCGCCATGACGGTGGACAGCACCCTGCCTTACAGCATCTCGGGCAGTGGCTCTTTCGCGGGTCAGGGTGGCATCATCAAATCCAACACCGGTTCGCTGACGTTGCTCGTGAGCAACAATTTCTCCGGTGGATTCACCGTCGCGGGCGGCACGGTCATCGTCACGAATGACTTTGCGCTCGGCACTAACAACGGCACGGTCACACTGAGCACCGGCACGTTGCAGGTGAATGGCAACACAACGAACAATATCCGCGCGCTCTCGGTTCCGGCCAGTTCCACCATCGGCGTCGCTACGAACGTCGTCGCGCGCTTCGGCGGCGCGGTCACGGGTGCAGGTGGTTTGACCAAGGTGGACAACGGCACGCTGGTGTTCGCGGGCACGAACGGTGTGCTCGGCAATTTGCTCGTGCGTCAGGGCACGCTCACCACGCTGGGCACGAATGCGTTGCCAGCCGTGGCTCGCGTCGGCGATACGGCGGGATTGAACGGCATCCTCACGGTTCCTGGCGGCGTGTTTAACGCCAACAACAATGGCGGTCAATTTGCCTCCAGCCTCATCGCTGGCTCCGTGAGCGGCTCATATGGCGACATCGTCATCAACGGTGGCACGCTCAACGTCGCGCAGCAGTTTGGCCTCGGCGCGGGCGCGGGCGGTTACGGCGCATTGACCATCAGCAGCGGTGCATTGAATTGCGGCAGCTATATCGTGGTTGGATTCAACAACGACACGGCGGTCTTCAATCAAAGTGGCGGCACGGTTGCTCTGAGCAGCAACCTGATGACGATCGCGGCGGGCGGCACCGGCTCCATTGGTGTGGCGAACTTCAGCGGCGGCACGTTTAACTCCTCGTTGGCCACCAGCTCGGGCATCCAGGTCGGAGAGCGCGGCACGGGCATGATGACCGTCTCTGGTTCCGCATCCATCATTCTTACAAACGTCAACGGCTTGATCGTGGGACCGGGTGGCGCCCAGAATGGCTGGAACGGCACGCTGAACCTGAACGGAGGCACGGTCACGGCGAATCGCATTGTCAAAGGCGCCGGCACCGGCACGGCGAAAGTCAACTTCAACGGCGGCACGATCAAGGCGGGTGCACCCAGCGCGACATGGTTGAGCGGTCTGGACCTCGCCACGGTTTACGCTGGCGGCCTGACGGTGGATGACGGCGGGTTTGCCATCACGATTCCGCAGGCGCTGGTGCCTGCGACGGATGCGGGTGTGAGCAGCATCGCGTTGAGCAGCGGCGGCAGCGGTTATATTGATACACCCATCGTTACCATCAGTGGCGGCTCCGGCAGCAACGCCACCGCCACGGCGACGGTTTCCGGTGGCGTGGTCACGGCGGTGGTGGTCACCAGCCCCGGCACCGGCTACAGCTTGGGCGATTCACTCTCGGTGTCGTTCTCCGGCGGCGGCGCCAACGTGGTTACGCCCACGGTCAGCGCGGTCAATCTCGCCAACAACTCCGGCGGCGGCCTGACGAAGAAAGGCGCGGGCACGGTGACATTGACCGGCTCGAACTCCATCACCGGCGCGGTTTCGGTGAACACCGGCGCGTTGACTGTCAATACGCTCTCCTCACTCTCCGGCGGCGCGGTGGTCAGCAACACTGCCAGCCTGACCATTACCCAGGTGGGCAGCGCAACGAACAGCATGGGTGCATTGACGCTGAACGGCGGCGCTGCAATCCCCGGCGCGACGCTGGGCATTGGCCTCACCGGGTTGAATTCGACCGTTCCGTTCCTGAATTGCGGAACCTTGACCTTGAACGGCACGAATACTCTCAGCGTCGCCGGCGCTCTCAGTCTCGGGACTATTCCCGTGGTGAAGTATGCTTCGCTTGCCGGCAGTGGAACGCTCACCAACCTCACGCTGCCACAGGGTGTTTCCGGCTATGTCTCCAACAGCGTGAGTGCTATGACTGTGTTTGTGGTCGTCACGAACACCGGCCCGGGCCTCGTCTGGACGGGCTTCAACACGAACGCCTCGCTCACGAACTTGTGGGACATCGCTTCCACCACGAACTGGCTGCTGGGAGCCACGGCCACGACGTATCGCCAGCCGATCATTCCCGGCGATGCCGTGGTGTTCAATGACAGCG
>Ga0068856_100002745_pt1 | contig 18027 bp, 13 predicted proteins | sample KBSCornC62_FD_66595 | JGI IMG/M metagenome (GOLD analysis project Ga0068856, IMG submission 66595) | Corn rhizosphere microbial communities from Kellogg Biological Station, Michigan, USA - KBS Corn C6-2 | ecosystem: Host-associated > Plants > Roots > Rhizosphere > Soil ...
AAAAGAATGCAGCCCACGGCGCAAGCCGTGGATGCGCGCGGAGCGGATGATAAGCCCGGGACGGGCGAAAGAAAAATTCTAAACTTTAACTGAACTTCTCCGGCGCGCGCGGCAAAGGCACGGGCATGGACGCTGCATTCTTCGCTCCAAAATACTTTGTCCGGGCCAGCAACAACTTCTCAATCTCGCCTTCCTTCAAAGGTTGCTGTCGCCCCAAAAGATGGGTGACCAGCGCGATCTGCGCGAAATGCTCCACGGTCTCCATCTTCATATACGCATGTTCCAGGGTGTCGCCGTACGCCACCACTCCGTGATTCGACATCAGGATGGCATCATATTTTGGAACGTACGGCTCCAGACTCTGCGCCAGTTCTGATGTTCCGGGCGTTCCATACCGCGCCAGCGGAATGCATCCCAGCCCCATTACCACTTCGCACACCAACGGCTCGGTCAATGCGATGCCCGCCGCGGCAAATCCTGTCGCGGTCGGCGGATGCGCATGCACAATAGCCAGCACATCCGGCCGTGTCCGATAGATCATCACATGCATCCCGATCTCGCTGGTCACATTCCTGCGCCCGGAAACCCGTTTTCCCTCGGGATCGACAATGACCAGATCGGTTGGACGCATGGCCCCCTTGCTCAGCCCCGTGGGGGTGACCAGGATTCGCTTCTCCGTCAGCCGGACGGAAAGGTTCCCATCCATGGCTGCGACGAATCCTTTATCGTGCACCATTCGCCCGTAGCGGACGATTTCTTCCCTGTGTTTGCGTTCCGTAGGCATTCGTTACCTTAAGGGGAGATGATAAAAAGCGGGCCGCACGCGGCATTCCGCATAGTACCAGCCACTCACAGCCCCATACAATCCATTTTCGACAAAAAATACACGCAATTCCACTCTGAAATGCAACAATTTTGTCACCTGTTCCTATAATCGATGTCCACGTGCTGGTTTCTGATTTTCATTACGAACTTCCGGAAGCATTGATCGCCCAGCAACCGCTGCCGGATCGCGCCGCCTCGCGTCTTTTGCGGCTCTCCAGAGCGAGCGGAGATCTTACGGATCTCGAGTTCCGTGATTTCCCCAGCCTGCTAAATCCCGGCGACCTCGCAGCCTTTAACAACACAAAAGTATTTCCCGCACGTTTGTATGCCCGACGCAAAGGTCTTAAATCCCAGGTTTTGAGTGCCCATAATCCCGCCTCCCGCGAGTTCCTCCGCGGACGCGTGGAAGTTCTTCTCACTCGTCAACTGCGGTACGATCCGAACGAGTGGGAGTGTCTCGTGCGTCCTGGCCGCAAGATCGGAGTGGGCGAGCATCTCTTCTTCGGTGAGCATGACGAACTTAAGGCCGAAGTCATCTCCCGTGGAGAATTCGGCGAGCGCCAGATCCGTTTCGCCCCCGTCGAGGACTTTTTCGCTCGCGTCGATACCATTGGACACATTCCTCTGCCGCCCTACATCGCACGGCCGGACTCTCCCGAGGATCACGACCGCTACCAAACCGTGTACGCCCGCGAAACCGGTTCGGTCGCTGCTCCCACCGCTGGACTCCACTTCACCCCCGAAACTCTCTCCCAACTTGCCCAGCGAGGCATTGAGACCGTTGAAATCACTCTCCATGTCGGACTCGGCACGTTCCAACCCATCCGCACCGAGCAAGTCGAACAACATCATTTGCGCTCGGAGAAGTATTCGATCTCTCCCCAAGCCGCCGCTCAAATCGAAAAGGCTCGCGCGCAATCGCGACGGATAGTTGCCATAGGAACAACCACGGTTCGCACCCTGGAATACGCCGCTCAGCAGCACTCAGGGCAAGTCCGCGCAGGCTCCGGCGAGGCCAGCCTCTTTATCTATCCCGGCTACAATTTCCAGATTGTGGGAGCGTTGCTCACCAACTTCCACCTGCCGCAATCCACGCTATTAATGTTGGTGTGCGCCCTGGGAGGAAAAGAGCATGTTCTGCGCGCCTACCAGTACGCAGTGGAGAAACGTTACCGGTTCTATTCCTATGGGGATTGCATGTTCGTAGAGTGATGCCCGGCCTTAGACCAGAGCCCAGTATTAATGTTCTCGTGAGTGCAGCGTGCAGAAACCCTCGTAATCCGAGTGCAGCTTCGGCACTGGTGACACCGTGTCATCCTGAGCGCAGGAACGCGATTCGGTTTTTCGAATGGCGTTCCGGAGTCGAAGGACCCATGTACCATTGGCCGCAAGTTCTTTGACCTACGGCATTTCCAGATCGAACGCGTAAATCTCCTGCGTGCTGATATCCCGCGGCACCAACGGAACGTTCCCCGCGTCTAACCCGGTCCACGAACCCGGCCCAAACTGCGCACGGTACTGCCGGATCTTCGACAGGTCCGCCACTTTCTCTAATTTCCCATCAGGAACTCGCACGCGAAAGAATCCATTCTTCCCGCTCAGGACGGTATCGAAGTACACATAGGCACTGTCGCTGGACCAGGACAAGTAACCAATGAGTCTGAGGTCAAGCTTCACTTCTCGCCAGCTCTGATTCTTCACGTCGTACAGCATCAGCTTGTCATTCCCCCCGGCCGTGATCGCAATGATGTACCGGCCATCCGGCGACCAGCGCGGCGCGAAGATCCTGTCCGACCCCGGCAGTTTCGATAACTGATGCGTCCTCAGATCGCACATCTGAATGAATGAGGCCTCCGGATGCAAATCATCCACATGCCCAAAAGCAAGCGTGTTGCCGTCCGGAGACCACGCCGGGTCGGTCTCCTTGAATTCTTGCGAGGTTACCGCCTGCGGGTTCCCTCCGTCCCTCCCGATCACAAACACTTTCCAGGGTTTGCCCGGCAAGGCTGCAGAGAATGCGATCTGCTTGCCATCGGGCGACCAATGAGCCAGCCCTGTCTGCATCGGAGCGTACGTAAGCTGCAAGCGCTCGCTGCCATCTGCCTTGCTCCGCCACAGCGTGCCCTCGGGATAACTGATGTAAGTCATCCATTGCCCGTCTCGTGTGAACTCCACATCGCCAGCCGAAATTCCCCCCAGATAGGGAACGAAATCGCCGGACTTCGCCTCATAGCGCAGCAGTTCAGCCCGGGGCTGGGAACCAACTACAAACAATTTCTTCCCGTCTCGGCTCAGCGTCAGAAAATTGAACTGCAAAGGCCCAGTCGTGAGTTGCACCGGCTGGCGCGCGGTTTTTCTCCACCAGTTCGATCCCGTGCTCACTACCCAGATATTGCTCGCGCTGTCCCGGGTATTTTGAAAGAAGTAATATCTGCCGTCGGGCGACCACACTCCGCAACACTCTGAGGGAGGAGCATTCCACCCTGGAAACAGCTGATGCATCTCGCTGCCATCCGCCCGCGCTTCCCACAACGCGGAGTTGTAATTCAGCGGATTTATCAGAGTGAACCTGAAGCGCTTTTCATCCGGTGAAAAGCGGATGAGTGCCGGAAAATCGGGTGCGGTTGCCAGCTTGTGCGCGTTCGATCCATCATGCTCGCCAAAGTAAATATCATTGCCCTTAGCGAAAACCAGCTTTCCACTTGCCGTCCACGCACCGTCATGCCCCATTATGTCGCTCAGCCGCCGCGGCGATCCCGCCGGCACCGGCATCGACCAAAAAGGCGCATCCACTCCCGGTCCCGATTCCGTGAGCAACAGCTCCGATCCGTCGCGGGAAACGTCAGCCAGACCTGGATTCCGCAGAGGAATCTGTACCTCTACCGCCTCTCCCCCTCCGCTGGATACCTCCGCGACCGTAAACCGCCCGGGCGGACTTTCGTCGAAGTAGATCCGATTTCCATCCGTTCCCAAAAACGCTTTTGGCAGCCCATCATTGGTAATCTGTTTCGATCCCACGATCCGCGGCGGCGGCAAGGGCCCCCTCAGCCACAGGCCCAACCCGATCGCACAAACCACAAGCAAGACCGCACCAATCCCAAATATCCGCTTTCTCATTGCCGCTGTGGACCCTAGCGATGGGAACCGTAGCGCCGGCGCCCCGCCGGCTGTCGCGGGGGCGTCCCGCCCGCGCCCACTCTCGTCCAAAGTAACCGGCATCGCCGTCTTCCCCGATTCCGAATCCCGCTTCAGCCGCTTCAAATCCGTTTGCAGATCCGCCGCCGAGCGATACCGCAGCTCTCGATCCTTCTCCAGCGCCTTCTGGATGATCCGCTCCAGTTCCTCAGGAAGATCGGGATTCAAACGCACCGCCGCTACGGGCGCGCGATTCACAATCCCCTCACAGATCATCGCCGCCGTCTCGCCGCGGAAAGGCAACGTGCCCGTCGCCATCTCGTACAACACGGCACCAAACGAAAACAGGTCGCTGCGGTTGTCCAGTTCCTTGCCCCGTACCTGCTCCGGACTCATATACGCCACGGTGCCCATCATGGTGCCCGGGCTGGTCAAGTTCTCCTCATCCATGCTCAGAGTTTGCGTCCTCAGCGAGGCGATCTGGCTCGACGAACCGCTGAAAGCAACCGCAACTTTTGCGAGTCCGAAGTCAAGAACCTTCGCGTGCCCCCGCGTCGTAACAAAGATGTTTGCTGGCTTGATGTCCCGATGAATGATGCCCTTGCTGTGCGCTGCGTCCAACGCATCCGCTACCTCGATCGCGACCGGGAACAAAACGTCCAGTTCCAGGGGCCGGCTCGCAATCCGCTGCTTCAGCGTTGCGCCCTCGAGGTATTCCATCGCGATGAACGCCATGCCATTCTCCTCGCCGATATCGTGAATGGTGCAGATGTTCGGATGATTCAGCGCGGAAGCTGCCTGGGCTTCCCGTTGAAAGCGGGCGAGTGCCTGTGCGTCGGACGAGACTTCGGGAGGCAGGAATTTGAGGGCGACGAAACGGTGAAGACGGGTGTCTTCAGCCTTGTAAACCACCCCCATGCCCCCGCCGCCTAGCTTTTCCACAATGCGGTAATGCGAGATGGTCTTCCCGAGCATCGACTTTTGGCCATGGTAGGCGGCACGATCCACTAAGTCAATGCACACGCGAGTTTACAGTGTATTGATCGCGCCGGGGTGCTCTCCGCGCGCGTTCCTTACGGGAAAAACCTGAGCCTCAAAAATGCGCTATTTGCAGTATGTCGTACAGTCTTTTTCCCCTGCCAAACTACCCAAGTGTCTCCGAACCTAGAGGAACGCATTCAGCAACTTTGCTCGCGAGTCGTAGCAACTGAAGATGACGAGGAGCTATACCGCTTATGCATGGAGTTGCGAAATGCGCTGAACGATCATGTTCGTCAGCTACGGCAAAAAGTAGGAGACTATCGCGACTCCCTCAAACACGCTCCCAAGAAGGGAGAATCAGGGGATGTTGGATGATGCCTCAAAGCAGCGAGTAAAGGAACTCTGTGACCTCATTGCCAAGGAGCAAAACGCTTACCGTTTTTCGGATCTGCTGCGCCAACTGAACGCGGTGCTGGACGGATCCGGGGGCGCCATTAAGGCCGACGGTATTGAGAAAACGAACGGTGCAGCCAAGGAACGCCGTCCGGAAGACTTCTCGCTTTGATCGTTCGACAAAGGGCGAGAGGGGTTCGCGCGAGTCGGTTACAAAAAATGAGCATCTGCGGGTCCTCATCACCGGTTTTAACACCTCATACCTGAATACATTCTTGACGATCTTCGCAAAAGAGAAACGGGCATCCCTGAGGATGCCCGCTTCTCTGTAATGGAGACAACGAACCCGACGAAGCTTAAGCGCGCGCGCCGACGGCCGCGGTTTCGCTGGTCGTAACGGCCTTCTCTTCGCCGTTCGGCTTCTGCTGAGCTTGTTGCGGCTGTCCGCCCTTGCGGATGTCGATGCCGCCCTTAAAGAACGCGCCGTCTTCGATCGAAATGCGCGCCGCGATCACGTCTCCGGTCAACGATCCGTCGCTGCGAATGTCCACCCGGTCGCTGGCGGTAAGGTTCCCGCGAACCTTGCCCAGCACCACAATTTCACGCGCGTTGATGTTGGCCGACACCACGCCATTGCGTCCCACTGTCACGCGATTGCCGGAGAGGTTGATCGAGCCTTCCACCCGGCCGTCGATATAAAGAGATTCGGAACCTGTCACCTCGCCCTTGATCACCAGCGATTTGCCGATGGTCGCCTGATCCGCTGTGGTCGTGGTGACCGGACGCGGCGCGCTGACCGGCTCACTGGCGGTCATCGCTGGCGCACTCGGGGTAGACGTAGTTGGGCGCTCCGGCTCGCCAGGCCGGGCAGGGCTCTGAGGCTGATTTGTGGGCTTCCACATGGGACGTATGGTTCCTTTCCTTGTTGGGATTAGAGCTCTCTGGCCGCACTTTCGTGACCAAAACGAATTGTACTCCCGAGTCTCAAATTGAGCGCTGTGGAAATCCCTTTATTTGCAACGAAAGTTCCTCCCCTGATACATACTTTAGTTTGCCGTCCAGTCACGCAGCCTCGCTCCCTACCCATCCTTTGTACCTCCTTCCGTGTAACGATTCCCGGAATTGATGCCTACTCCATACCTTTTTCCTCATTTCGGGAGTTATCCTGAGCAGTGCGCGACGAGCTGTGAGCACAGCCAGTCGCTCAAAGCTCAGACAGGAGCAAATTCATGTCCGACTCTGCCGTCATCAATCCCATTTCCATTTCTCGTCCCGAAACCGGTGAATATGCCGCTTATTACGACCGCTACATATCCCTGATCTCCGGCACGGATATCCTCGGCACGCTTGAATCCCAACGTCGCCAGATGCTTCTCCTGCTGTCGGGCCGCCACGAATCTGACGCCGATATTCGCTACGCCCCCGAGAAGTGGAGCGTGCGCGAAGTTCTGGGCCACGTCTGCGATACGGAGCGCATCTTCAATTACCGCGCCCTGCGCATCGCACGCGGGGATCGCACTCCCATCGAAGGCTTCGAGCAGGATGACTACGTTCGCAACGCCCCCTCACGCGAGCCGCTGGCCGAGATCATCGATGACTATATCGCCGTCCGCCGCGCCACCTTAACCCTGCTCCGCAATCTGGACGAGCAAGCCTGGACCAGACGCGGCGTCGCCAACAACAACGAAGTGACCGTCCGCGCGTTGGCCTATACAATCGCCGGCCACGAACTCCACCACCGCCGAATCCTGGAACAAAAGTATTTCTCTGCAACCTAACCGGGGTTCCTAGCCAGGGTGCCCCACCCTTCCCGCGTTCTATGCGGGAGGGTGGGGATGTTGACTTCCAAGCCGCCCACGAAATCCCCAAGCCGCGGCCACCCAATTTGAAAGCGAAGACCCTGACTGCGCCTCTCCTGGTTTATGCTGAAGCCTGCAGACTCATAGCTGTTCGCTCCTAACCCATTGCACGCACCGCATGCTCTCCGACAGCGCCATCCTCAAACATATCGCCCGCCAGTCCAAGCGCCAGGCGGGATACAAGCAGCTAATCCGCGAATTAGGCCTGCACGGAGAAGAACGCCGCGAGCTGAACGATCATCTGCAAAAGCTGGTGAAAAGCGGAGCGCTAATCCCCATCGACTCCGACCGCTATGCTCTTCCGCAAGCCGCCGCCGACAAGAATCTCGTCGCCGGACGCCTCACCATGCACCGCGACGGCTTCGGCTTCGTGATCCCGGACGAAAAATCCCTGACGCCTGCTCTGAAATTCAAACTAGCCGGGGACATCTTCATCCCGCCGCACCAGATCGGCAACGCCATGCACGGCGACCAAGTCTTGGTCGACATTCAAAGTGTCCGCCCAGACGGCCGCGCCGAAGGCCGCATAGTTCGTCCCGTCAACCGTGCCCATCCCACAGTGGTAGGAATCTTCCACTACGGCGGGGGAAGAAACTACGTCACGCCTATAGACACAAAGATCAGCCAGGAAATCGCAATTCCCGAAGGGATGGAATTCCCAGAATCCTCTGTGCCCCCTGTGTCCTCCATGGTGAAAAATCTCCAACCCTCACCCCAGGGAACACAGAGAGCACAGAAGAAATCCGCCCACCGAGTCCTGGGAGAAGAAGCAGCCCGCCACACCGACTGGACCGACCTCGAAGGTGTAGTTGTAGACGTAGAAATCACTGATTGGCCGAGCGCAACTCAAAACGCACGAGGACGAGTCACAGAAATTCTCGGCCGCGAAGACGATTTCAGCGTGGACGTAGAAATCACCATCCGCAAATTCCACCTGCCGCACCATTTCCCGCCGCCAGTCCTGGACGAAGCGCAAAACGTGCGCGCCACAATCCCAGGCCATGAACTCCAGCGCCGACGAGATTTCCGCGATCTGCCCATAGTCACCATCGATGGAGAGACCGCCCGCGACTTCGACGACGCCGTTTTAGTACGCCAACTTTCCAATCACAATTACGAACTGCAGGTCCACATCGCCGACGTAGCCCACTACGTCACCGGTGACAGCGCATTAGATCAGGAGGCTCGCCTTCGCGGTACCAGCGTTTACTTCCCTGACCGCGCCGTCCCCATGCTGCCTCTGGAACTCTCGACAGACATCTGCAGCCTGCGCCCGCAAGTCGATCGCCTCGTTCTCTCCTGCATAATGGAAATTGACCATCGCGGCGAGATTGTCGGATACGACCTGTGCGAAGGCGTAATCCGCTCCGCCGAGCGCATGACCTACACCGGCGTGAACGCCATCCTCGAAGGCGACGCCCCATTGCGCAAGCGTTATGCCCCGCTAGTCCAGAACTTCGAGCTAATGCGCGACTTGGCGCAAATCCTGAATCGTAAGCGCCAGCGCCGCGGGTCAATCGACTTCGATCTCCCGGAACCGGTAATCGAATTCGACGAGTTTGGGCTGATGAAGTCCATCGCCCGATCCGAACGCAACTTCGCTCACCGCCTCATCGAAGAATTCATGCTCTCGGCCAACGAGACGGTCGCGCACCATCTGGAGTCGCATCGCATCGCCAGCCTTTATCGCATTCACGAGAAGCCTGACGCCAAGCGCGTCTACGATTTCGAAACCATTGCCGCCACGTTTGGATACTCGCTGGGAGTAGGCGCTCTGCCAATTCACCGCGTGCAGATGAAAACCGACCGCCGTGCACACTATGGCACCGGCAAGCGCACCAGGGAAATCGAGATCCCCAAAGAAGTCCACATCACCCCGCGCATGTACCAGAAGCTGACGGAAAAAATCGCTGGCAAACCGGAAGAAAGAATCCTGAGCTACCTGATGCTGCGCTCCCTGAAACAAGCCAGATATTCCCAAGAGAACGTAGGACACTTCGCGCTGGCCGCCCCCACCTACACGCACTTCACCAGCCCAATCCGCCGTTACCCGGATCTGATAGTCCACCGAATTCTGAAAGAACTGGTGAGCAGCGCCGCGAAGACGATGCCCAGCACCGTGGAAGAGCGGCCCTTTAGGGCCGCATTAAGCGCCAAAAACGAAGGGGCTTCAGCCCCGGTGGAAGATGCCCCGTCCCCCTGGTCCAAGCGCCGAGACCACGCCGCCCACCGCGAATCCTTTGCACCTCTCGGAGGCCCAATCTCCATAGAAGAACTCCACGAAATCGCCGAAGAATCCAGCCAATCCGAACGCCGCGCCGACGACGCCGAACGCGAGCTAATGGAATGGAAAAAAGTGAAATTCATGCAAGACCGCATCGGAGAAGACTTTGACGCCCTGATCACCAGCGTCACCAAATTCGGATTCTTCGTAGAACTCACCGACCTCTTCGTAGAAGGCCTGGTCCCCCTGAACACGCTGATCGACGATCGCTACACTTACCACGAAAACACCCGCGAAATCATAGGCCAGCACTCGCGCAAGATTTACAAAATGGGAGACCGCCTCAAAGTCCTCCTGGACCGAATCGACCCGGTAGAAAGAAAACTGAACTTCGCAGTTTTGGAAGAAGAACGAAAGCCCAGCAAAGCCAAACGCCGCAAACGTCACTGAAGCACGAGGGAGGGCCCCGCCCTTCCCGCGTTCTACGCGGGAAGGTGGAGACTTTGACTTGCAATTAGAAGGGCACAACGTCATTGTGCCGCGCGAAACGTTCTTAAAGCCGCAAGGTGCAGCCGCGAAGCGGTGTCCAGCCTTGGCTTCTTACGTCTGCTGTGCAACGCAGTATCTATGCAAGAGCTCTAGGCGACATCCACTTGTTCGTCCACGAGGTGTTTGTCGGATTCGTCGCTGCCGGAGAGTTCGAAGGAGTTGGTCAGGACGGCTTTACCCTTCTCTATGCTGGTGATCACGTACGAGCAGCCTATCCAGTGGGCTTCGTTGTGGTCGGTTTGCGACCATTGGGCGGGATGGTCCGGGTGCGAGTGGTAGAAGCCAACTATGTCTTCCCCGCGATTTCGGCCTTCGCGCTGGATGCGGACCAGTTCACTGGGATCGATGTTGTAGCGGTTGTGGGCGGAGTCGGTGCGGGTGTTGCCACACCGCGCCGTACTAGTCACCACACGGGTGCCATCTTCGGTGAAACTGCCCAGAAGAACCCCGCAGCATTCGTGCGGGTAGGTTTCTTCTCCGTGGGCGCGGATCGCTTCGTAGTCTTTGCGGGAGAATTTCAGCATTACGATTCAACTTCGATCAAAATCAAAATCCCCACCCTCCCGCAGAAAACGCGGAAAGGGTGGGGCACCCGGCAGGATGGACGCCCTTGCGTTTTCAACTTTCTGTCCAGAAGCGCTCGCTTAGATATTTGTCGCCCGAGTCGCAGAGGATCGTTACTATCACCGCTTCCTCGTGTCCTCGCCGTTGAAATCCCTGCGCGATCTTGAGGCATCCAACCACTGCAGCTGCCGCGGAAATTCCTACCAGCAGTCCGGCGTTGCGGGAGAGATTGCGTGCCATCGCGTACGCATCTTCAGTGCCGATCTCCAGATTGTCATCGGCGAGAGTCGCGTCATAAATCTTGGGCACAATTGCGCTCGCCATATGCTTGGCGCCTTCAATCCCGTGGAACGGGGCATCCGGCTGGAGTGAGATGCACTTCACAGATGGATTGAGTTCCTTCAGACGGCGCGTGGTGCCTACGAACGTCCCACTCGTGCCCAGCATGGAGACAAAGTGAGTGATGCGTCCCTGCGTCTGGTGCCAGATTTCGTTGGCTGTGTGGCAATAGTGAGCTTTCCAATTAGCTTCGTTGGAGTACTGGTCAGCGTAGAAATATTGATCGGGATGTTTGGCCGCCAGTTCCCGAGCCATACGGATGGCGCCGTCTGATCCATCGGCGGGATCGGTATAGAGGATGTTTGCGCCGTACCCTTGCAGGATCTGCTTGCGTTCGCGGGAGACATTTTCGGGCATGCAGAGCGTGACCGGGAACCCCTCGGCTGAGCCGAGCATGGCATAGGCGATTCCGGTATTTCCGCTGGTGGCATCGAGCAGAATTTTACCGGGACGCAACAGGCCTTTGCGGCGGCCTTCGGCAACGATGTTAGCGGCGGCGCGGTCCTTAACGGACCCCCCGGGGTTATACCATTCGGCCTTACCCAGGAGTACTACGCCAGGCAGATCGCGAGTAACCTGATCGAGGCGAAGGAGCGGAGTGTTTCCGATACGCTCAACCAGGCTGTGGCCGAGAGTTTCTCCTAGGCTGGTGGGAGTTTCCGTGCAATCGGAATAGTGTTCCGGTGAGGAGATTCCCGTACTTTTACTGAAGCCGTATGTCATGGTTGAACTGGATCGCCGTGACCAACGTAATGTGCTATGTAGTGCGAAACAGGGTATGTAGTACTTTGATTAGATGAACAGGATCACCCCGCGATGCACATCCTGTAAAGTTACGCCCGGTCTTTATAAACGCGCATCCAAAGAATGGACGCAGGCCGGTATAGAAAGGTTAACGTAAAAATCGATGGCAAAAACATCTGAAGCACGAACCTACGAAGAGGCGCTGGCCTGGGTGCGCGATCACGGCTTCGACGTTACGGACGCGCCCGGCACAACTGTTCGCGTGTTCCTGCGCAAGTATAACGTTTCGGCAGCGATTGAGAAAACCCGGGACGATGGGGTGAAGATTTTCGCGTATCCCGGATGCCTGGTGGGCAGCGAGATTTCGAAGCTGGTGAACCGGGGATATCAGCAGTTCCTTAAGACTTCCAAGAACGAGGCTCCGGCTACGGCTGAGCAGTTGAAGAATCTGCAGATGTTTTCTGAGGAGTTGAAGGCGGCATTGAACCTGCCCAGCTTGTATAACGAGTCGCTGGGAACGGTGAGCGAGGCTTACCAGTACGATCGCGTCGAGGATCGGGATAAGCCGGGCATTGAGAGGCCGAAGCGGCCTTGGGAAGTGTCTGGGAAGCGGGCCGCGGCGGCTAAGAAGGGGCGTGCGTAATAGCTCACCGGGTGTGCTGTAAAAAGAGCATAGGCCAGCTTCGCTGGCCCGGGCAGCCGAGGGCGGCTGTCCCTACATAGTTTGCAGCGGGGCCGCTGTCTGTGGTCCTCTATCTCACTCCTAGCAGTACGTCTACCGTCAACTGATCCAGCAATTCATAGGGAAGGCGCTTCTGCATCATTGCGTCTTTATTGAAGACGTGGGATAGCAGGGTCTGAGCTCCCTGTTTCGAGTAACGGCCGTTCTTCGGGACATTCGGGGACGCGGCCGTGATTTCTTTCAAGATGGCCTGGATTTCCCGGTCGGCGTTCCATTTCGCGGCTTTTTCTTTCAGGATTAAGTACGTGCGCATGCATCCACGGGCGAAGTCTTTGACACCTTCACAATTTTCTGTGCGGTAGGCGTGGGCATCGAAGTGGCGCGGGCCTTCATAGCCTACGTCCTCCAGGAATTTCACCAGCCAGAATGCGGATTTGGGATTCGCCGATCCGAAGCGCAGATCCTGATCATAGCGCCCGGGATATTGATCATTCAGATCGATGTGGAAGAGCTTGCCTGCATCCCAGGCTTGGGCTACGCCGTGCATGAAGTTAAGTCCGGCCATGGTCTCGTGAGCGAATTCGGGATTCACGCCGACCATCTCGGGATGATCCAGCGTCGGAATAAATCCCAAATAATGACCGGTGGTGGCCATGTAGATGTCGCCGCGAGGCTCGTTGGGCTTGGCTTCCAGGGCAAAGCGGTATCCATACTTCTGGTTGGTGTTGTATTCGCAGAGGTAATTGACGGCTTCCCGGAGCCGTCTAATGGCCTCATCGGCGCGGGGACGGCAGGCATCGGTTTCTACGCCTTCGCGGCCTCCCCATAACACAAAGATCTTTGCGCCAAGTTCGGCGCCGAGATCCATGGCGCGCATGGTCTTTTGAAGGGCGTAGGCGCGGACTTCGGGATCGTTGGCGGTGAAAGCTCCATCCCGGAAGACTGGGTGGAAGAAGAGGGAGACGGTCGCCATGGGAACGACGATTCCGCTTTCGTTGCACGCGGCGCGGAAATCGCGGACGATCTTGTCGCGCTCTTTGGGAGTGGCGTCGATGGGGACAAGATCGTTGTCGTGCAGGTTGACGCCCCAGGCGCCGATCTCCCCGAGAACGTGGACGATGTCGTTGGGTGGAAAGGTGGGGCGGACGGCGTCGCCGAAGGGATCGCGGCCCCGGTTGGCGAGCGTCCACAGGCCGAAGGAGAATTTGTGCTCCGGCATGGGCTCGTAATTTCCATTGGTTCCGTGCTTTCCGTTCTTTTTACTCATTGCATCCTTCCTGGGAAACGGCGTTACTTCGTTTCGGTTGTGTTCACCGCGGGCTGCGTGTGCGACATTTTGCCGGCGAGTGATTCGTCAGCCTTGGCGTGAAGCTCTCGCACTTTGCTTAGTTCTTTTTCTGCCGCTGTCGAGTTGCCCTGCGCCTGATAGAGACGGCCTAACTGGTAGTGCGCATCAGGTTGGTTTGGATCAAGCGCGACCGCCTGGGAGAGCATCGATTGAGCTTCCTTGTAATTTTTCTTCTGAAGGTAAATCGCACCCAGATCGAGGTAGGCGATGCGGAGATCCTTCTTGCCCTTGATGGCGCGCTGGAGGAACGGGATGGCATCATCGGGCTGATTATTCTTCCAGGCAATATCGCCGAGATAGGCAAGGGATTGTGCGTGATTGGGATCGAGTGCCAGCTCGCGTTCGAATTGCTGACGAGCTTGATCGTACTGCTGCGATTTCCAATAGAGATATCCGAGGCCGAAGTGCAGATTGGGCTCGTTGGGAGAAATCTTTTCAGCGACCTGGAATTCGGAGATGGCCTCGGGAGTCTTGCCCAGCCCGTCGTACGCTTCGCCCATCAGGATGTGGGTGGGAGCGGAGTCGTGATGCTGCTGCAACAACAGGCGGAACTGCTCCTGGGCACACGTGAGCTTCTTTGCCCAGAGGCAGCTTTGGGCGAGCATCTGCTGAAGTTCAGCATTGTTGGGATCGGCATTCGCAACCGGTTCGAGATATTCAGAGGCGAGATCGAACTTCTTAGCCCCGTAGTAGCTCATGCCCAGCAGGGTGCGAGCCTGAGTACTCGAGGGATCGGCCTTGAGAGCCGAGCGCAGCGCAGTGGCGGCCGAAGAGAAATGTCCCTGCTTGAATTCGGCAAGGCCCAGATTCAATTGCAGGCCCGGAAGCTTGGGATTGAGTCGCAGAGCCTTACGGTAAGCGGAGACGGCTTCGACATATTTCTGTTGACGGGCCAGGTCAAGGCCGAGGCTGGCGAAACCTGCAGCATCGTTGGGATTGCGTTCGGTGAGGTGTTTCCAGACCTGGGCGGCTTCAGTCCATTTTTGCTGCTGCTCCAGGGCGAGGGCGTCGGCAGGGCCAGGCGTCTGCGCGAGTGCGAACGAGCAGCCCAGTAACAGAAGTGCGAATTGGGGGAGGAATGGGCGCATGCGGTGCAGTTTTGGTCTGCAGGCGCTTGCGAGCGTGGCTGCAGGGGGCATTAATCGCTTCGGTACGCTCAGGGTAAGCGAAGTCGTTGGACCTCAGGATAACAAGTTGGGACGGAAGAAAAACCCCGCTCGCAGTCTCTTTTCCGCGAGCGGGGCCTTGGATGCTGACGTACATCGATCAGAAGTACAGCTTCAACCCAAGCTGAATTTCGCGCGGGTCGTGAGCCGAGGTGACCGCACCAAAGTCACCGTTGGTAAAGGTGTTGCTGACGTTATTGAACTCCGTATGGTTGAAAGCATTGAAGAACTCCGCACGGAATTCGAGCTTGCTGCCCCGACTCTCGCTGAACACAAAGGACTTGAACAGCGCGAGGTTCCAGTTTTGCCGGCCAGGACCACGAACGCTGTTGAACGGCAGGTTGCCAAACGTTCCAGCTACGGTTGGGGAGAATGCAGACTTGTCGAACCAACTCGTCACGGTCTTCGGGTAGCTGACGCTGCCGTTGACGTTGGGCCGGTTATCGGCATTGGGAATGATGCTGGTGATATTTCCAGTGCCAATCAGGTCAGGGGTGCAACTGGAAGGATTGACAGTCTGAGCGCAGTTTGTAATACCGCCCTCCGAGATATGAATCGGCGCGCCCGAGGTTAGCGTTACGATACCCGATACCTGCCATCCACCTACCGTGGACTTCAACAGCTTGTTAGAGCTGTTTCTCAGGAGCGGGATGTCGTAAATGAAGTTGACGAACGCAATGTGCCTGCGATCCAAGCCGGAGGGGCCGCTATCGTAGTTCAAGTTGTAAGGGTTGTCATAATTGTTCAAGTCGCCCACGCCGTTATTGCCTGTCGCAGGGTCGATTGCCCGAGACAGAGTGTAAGCGGCCTGAATCTGAAGGTCCTGACGGATCTGACTGTGCAAATCAGCCTGGAAGCCATTGTAATGTGACTTCTGCTGGTTCCACGTCTGCCGGATGGAATGGAATCCCGGGTACTGAACGCGCCTGTTGTAGTCTGCGTTGTTGTTCGCGAAGAGCGCCGGGATTTGGGTGGTTAGATCCGGCAAATTGGTTTCGAGGTATGCGTTCTGGTGCCGGTTCTGGTTGCCGACGTATTGAAGAGCCAGTACTGTGCGTGATGACAGCGCCCGCTGAACACCGAAGCTGTACTGGTAACTCACTGGCAGATGGTTGTTCACTCTGTCCAGGCCGGTGAGGGTGGCCACCGTAATCGGTGCAACCAGGGGTTGCTCGTTGCTCAGCTGTGTGCCGGGGTTTCCCAGTTCCACATTGCTGAAGTTAATGTTAGTGCTGAAGGGCACGTTGGGGCCGGCGTTATACATATCGTTGCCCTGAATGCGCTCGTACATGGTGCCAAATCCACCACGTACGATGGTTTTGCCCGATCCAGTCAGATCATAGGCAAAGCCAACGCGAGGGCCGAACGCTGCCCAGTGATTGTCGACCAAGCCCTTCGGAACTCCCGGCGTCTTGCCCGGGATGCCGATACCATTCAGGTAGAACTGGGTACCGGCCAAAATGGGATTCGGACTGGTGCCCAGGCCCGGACTGTTCGGAGCAATGTTGTTCCCCGCTGCATCCGCGAAAATGGGAGCGTCCGCCGGATTGTAGAGGTTGGGATAGAAGTTGCCCATGCGGTTGTTCGCTTCATACGTGTGCGGCACACCGTCCCAACGAATGCCCAGGTTCAAGGTCAGGCGGTTGTTGACGCGCCAGTTGTCCTGAACATAAGCGGCCCAGGAAACAGCGTTCCAGTAGCCCTTGTCTTGAACCGCCAACTCGTTGTAGCCCGAAGCGGATCCGAGCAGGAAATCAGCGAAGTCATTCCCTGTGAAGTTGTTGTTGAAAGTGAAGGAGCCTTGCGTGTTGCCGAACAGGTCCTGGATTTTCTTGTAGATGGCCCAGCTACCGCCCATCTTGAACTGGTGCGCACCCTTCGTCCAGGATATGTCGTCGCGGATCTGGTAGTCGTCTGCTTTGTTCCGCCAAGGCCAGCTTGCATTTGTAAAATCTGTGTTGTTGTAACCGGCAAGGTGGATTTCGGGGATACGGTCGTCATTGTTCGGACCACTGAAGATGCGGGCCGAATTAAATCCGCTGGGAATGCCCAAAACGCCAGTAGGCAGAATGTTGATCCGATTGCCGTTGTAGTTGAAGGCAACTTCGTTCAACAACGTCGGGCTGATCACATAAGTGGTGTGAATTACGGCGCTGTACGACGGGTTGCCGAAGGTATTGCTGGCTGTCGGTACGTTGTCACCGCTCCACATGGATGTGCCGAAGTTCTGCGCGATCTGCTCGGCAAGATAGTGGCCGAAGACCGAGAACTTGCTGCTGAACTGGTGATCGATGCGGACGATCTCTTCCTTTACATTCGTGGGTACGTTATTGCCGCCGAGGAAAACCGGCTTTCCATCACTGTTCACCCCGTTATCGGCGGGAAAGATCCCCTTGCCCAGCAAAGCGGTTGCGTTTGGATCGATCATACAGGCCGGGATTGCATTCCCGGGGAACGGGCTACCCGGCGTAATGCCATTTGCTACGCCATAGGCCAGCCCGCCGGGACAGTTCCTGAATAGATAGGCTGGACTAACGTTGGCGGCGCTCGGAACGGAAATCGGAATACTTGCCGGCAACTGACCCGTGTACCAATCTGTGCTTGGCACAGTCTGGTTCAGAGTCTGCCCCTGAATCAGCCGACGCCATTCCATGTTGTAAAAGAAGAACGTCTTGTGCTCTTTCGCCCAGAAATCAACCGGCCCGCCGACGTTGAAGCCGAAGGTGTGGAAGCGGAGCTCAGCAACTTTTTGCGGGGCTGGATTGAAGTAATTGCGGGCATCGAGTGCGTCATTGCGCAGGAACTCCCACCCACTAGCGTGGTACTGCTTGGTCCCGCCCTTGATCACAGCCGTCATGGTCGCTGCCGAAGACAGGCCATATTCCGCGCTGTAGTTCGAGGTCATCTGGCGGAACTCGGCGATGGCGTCCATGGAGGGCATGACGTCAGAACCGCCGGCGCCGCCACGGTCGCTGCTCTCACTGCCGTCGAGCAAGTAGAGGTTGTGGCTCTGGCGCATGCCGTTGAAGCTCACATTGGCATCGCCGCCTACTGGGGTTGGAATCTGGAAGTCTCCCTGGCCGCTGGATGCGCCAGGCGTCAGCGAGATCAGCGAGTACATGCTGCGGCCATTCGTGGCCAGCTGACTGAGCTGTTGTCCGGTGATGACGCTGCTGATTTCGCCGGTATCGGACTGCACCGCGATTGCAGCGGCTTCG
>Ga0068856_100002747_pt1 | contig 18023 bp, 14 predicted proteins | sample KBSCornC62_FD_66595 | JGI IMG/M metagenome (GOLD analysis project Ga0068856, IMG submission 66595) | Corn rhizosphere microbial communities from Kellogg Biological Station, Michigan, USA - KBS Corn C6-2 | ecosystem: Host-associated > Plants > Roots > Rhizosphere > Soil ...
TTCGGTAATCGACAAGCGCACATGGCGAGGCGCGAGCACATCCAGTTTCGCTGGTAGCAGCGGCGTGGTTTCCGATTCCAGCATCAGCGTGCCGCTGGCGAACAGCGCCTGTTCGTCGCCACGCAGATCCTGCGCCAGCGTGGCTTCGTACACTTTGGTGACGTTTGCACGCGGCGAGATGATCCGATGCAACAAGCCGCCATCGTCGGTGATCAGTAACAAGCCCGACGTATCGCGATCCAACCGGCCTACCGTGGAAAGTGCAGGATCGCGCTGCCGATAACGCGGCGGCAGCAGGTCGTACACCACGCGTCCGGCATCCTTGCGCGAGCAGGTGACGTTCAGCGGTTTGTGCATCATCAAGATGATGCCCGCCGGCGGATCGAGCGGCTCGCCATCGATGCGGATCTGCGCATGCTCGGCCTTGTCATCCGCGTACAGCACTTCGCCGTCGGAATCGGTGATGCGTCCTTCGCGGAACATCCATGCGACATCCTTGCGGCTGCCATAGCCCAGGTTGGCGATCAGCCTGACCAGCCTCATGCGCGTATACCTTTTGCGTCGATCACTTTGAAACCTTCCTGCATGACCACCATACACACCTGCTCGAAGTGTGCGGCCAACGTGGCTTCATACGGCAGATGGCGATTGGCGACCAGCAGCAACCGGCCATGCGGCAGCAATGCACGTGCCGCTTGCGCGATAAACGCGCGGCCGAGTTCGGGCAGATCCGCCCTGCCCTGATGGAACGGTGGATTGCACACCACCGCGTCATAACGCTGCGCCACGCCGATGGTGACGTCGTGCCATTGAACGTGAACGTCGAGCTCGCGCCGGTGTTCCCGCATGGCCTGCTCAAGATTGAGCCGCGCCGGTTCCAGCGCACGCGCTTCGGCTTCGTAGAGATCGAGCGCCGTGACGTCTGGGCAGCGCGCGATAAGTTGCGCAGCCAGATAACCGTAGCCGCCGCCGAAATCGGCGACGCGGCCATGCAGATCATCCGGCAGATGCGCGGCAAGCAATGCGGATGCGCTGTCCACGCGATCCCAGGCAAACAGTCCCGGCCGACTCACGTAGCCGGCGGCATTTTTCTGCGGACGATCGAGCGCAAGCCAGGATTCGAGCAGCGTTTCGTTGCGTGCTTCTGAGCTTCCCCAGAACACGCGGCATTTGTGCTTGGAAAGATGACTTACCGAACCGAGCAGTGCCGCCAGATCGGCTTGCGCGGATTTCGCTCCTTCCGCATTCGGCACGCACGCCACCACCGTGCCGCCGTCGGCATACCGCACCGCCTTGGCGAACCATGCACGCGCTTCGTCGCGCTGTCGCGGCGGCAACAGCAACACCAGTTTGAAGCGCGCATGGTCGGCGGGTTCGGCGACGTTGAAGCCGTCATGCAGCAAGGCATCGGCGAACGGCTTGAAGCTCTGCTCGTACAGCCAGCCCGAACGCGCCACTTCACGCAAGCGAAAGCTGTTGCGTGCACGCAGAAACAATACATTGCCGTCGGCGGGCAGGTGCAACGAGCCGTCCGCGAAAGGCAGGAACAGCGCATCGAGCACCGCTTCGGGCGTGGCAGCGTGGAGGCCGGGTGTGGTCAAACGGAGGTATCCGCTGGAAACGGGGCGCTTATTTTATGCGCGATTCTTATGGCGACGGAAAAAGGGACAGCCTTGTCACACCGCCGCGTAGAAACTTCAAGGCCGTCATTCCCGTTTTCGCGGGAGTGACGGCCTTGAAGGATATGGGCAATTTCGTGAAGTCGTTAGCTATTGCGCCCCACCCGCGCAATCCAGCGGTACATCGCGAACGTCACCGCCACAAACGCAATCGTGCCGATCCACACCGATGCATTCTCGAAACTGTCGCCCACCAGCGCGAGCGGCGCCGGCTTGCCGGAGAACACCACGATGGCCGCCACCAGCACGCCGATGATGCTCTCGCCCACGATCAGGCCGGAGGCGAGCAGCACGCCCAGTTGCTTGGTGGCTTCCGCCTTCGGTGTGCGGTCCGCGCGTCGGTCGAAATACCAGCCGACGATCGCGCCCACCACGATCATCAAGGTGGTGGAGGTAGGCAGGTACATGCCCAGGCCCACCGCGAGCGGCGGCAGGCGCATGGATTTGGTGGTGCCTGCGAGCACCGCGTCCAGCACGATGAGGCACACGCCGATGCCTCCGCCCAGGAGGATCAGGCTCCAGTCGATGTTGTTCTGGATCACGCCCTGCGCCAGTGCGGAGATCAAACCGGCTTGCGGTGCCGGCAGCGCATGCGCGGGATCCACGCCCGGCGCGCCGAGGAAGCCGTAAGCCTTGTTGAGCAGGTCCAGTACCGGCGGAATCACGATCGCGCCGGCGATCACGCCGATCACCAACGCCGCCTGCTGGCGCCACGGCGTGGCGTTCACCAACTGGCCGGTCTTCAGATCCTGCAGGTTGTTGTTGGCGATCGCAGCCACCGCGAACACCACTGAAGTGATGAACAACGCAAATGCCACCAGCGCCTTGCCCGAATCGGCCGGCAGGTCGGATTTGACGCCCGCCACCAGCAACAGCGCGGCGATGATCACCACCAGGATGCCGATGCCGGAAAGCGGGCTGTTGGACGAGCCGATCAGGCCCGCCATGTAGCCGCACACTGTCGACACCAGGAAGCTCAGGATCAGCACGAACACCACGCCGCCGATCACCAGCAGCGTGGTGTGCGAGGCCAGACCGCTGACCACGCTGAAGTGACCCAGCAGGTAGGCGACCGGAATCATGCACAGCAGCACGATCAGGCCGACGATGCCGATCGGCATGTCCCGTTCGGTCAGCGGCAGCGTGTCGCCCTTGCCGGCCTTGCGCACGCGCGAGGCGGCCATCGCCGAGGTGAGGCCGCTGACCACCGGCTTGACCAGCTTGAGCAGGGTCCAGATGGCCGCCACGCCGATCGTGCCGGCGCCGACGAAGCGCACGTAATGACTCCACACGCCTTGCGCCACCTCGGCCACGTCGCCGGTGGCCGGATGCAGCAGGCTGAAATGCGGCACCGCCCAGCCCCAGCTGATGATCGCGCCGAGCAGCATCGCCAGGCCCACCCACAGGCCGACCAGGTGACCCACCGCGAACAGCGCGAAGGAGAGCGAGAAATCGTAGCCGCTGGTCGCGCCGCGGTCGCCGATGCGGAAGTACTGCGCCAGATCGCTGGCGAAGAGCTTGGTCTGGATCACCACGTAGAACACGGCCGACACGATCGAACCGACCACGACAGCCTTGAGGCCGGCGCTGCCGCCTTCCACCGCGGCCGAATCGGACGCCTCCACCAGCTCGCCCGAACCCACCTTCAGCACTTCGGCGCAGGCCACGCCTTCCGGATACGGCAGGTCCGAATCGGTGACCAGCGCGCGGCGCAGCGGAATGGTGTACATCACGCCCAGGATGCCGCCCGCGGCACAGATGCCGAACGATATCCAGAACGGAAACCCGGTCCACCATCCCACGATGATCAGGCCCGGCAGCACGAAGATGATCGAGGAGAGCGTGCCCGCCGCCGAGGCGACCGTCTGCACGATGTTGTTTTCCTGGATGGTCGCGTTCTTCATCGCGCGCAGGATCGCCATCGAGATCACCGCCGCGGGGATCGAGGTGGCGAAGGTCAGGCCGGCCTTCAGGCCGAAGAACACATTGGCCGCCGTGAACAACAATGTGATCACGATACCGATGATCAGGCCGCGCACAGTGAGTTCGGCGCGTTCCGCACCGGGTCCAGGTACTGCATTCACGGGTGTGTCTCCCCAAACTGTCCAGCTAACAAGATAGCGTGGATCGCGGGATGGGTGTTGCCGCGGTGCAGGACGGCGGCATCCCGTTGCGCCCTTTCTGCTCGTTTCCACGCCCCTTCGGGAAAAAGACTAAGGCGAGGGACGAGGCTTGCAGGAAATCATGGCGGGCATACGGATATACGCCATGTTTTTGCGTGCTTTGGTAACCAGACCCTCTCCCCGGCGAGGAGAGGGAATCAGACATCAACGCGCCACCTTGCGAATATCCCCACGCATCTGCTCGGCAATACCGCCTGCGCCATCGGTCAAAAGCTTCGGCAATGCCTGCGCATACGCCTGGTCGCCCGCACCGCTTCCCACCGCGGTGGACACTTGCGTCTTGTAATCGTGGTTGACTTCGAAGCCGTGCGCCCAGATCGCGCAATGCACGCCGAGGTCCATGGACACATTGCCAGGCGATTTTTCCTCGTCCACGCGCAGGCTGGTGCTCAACGCATTGCAGGTCACGACCAGATCCTGCACGTAGCTGGCGGCAAGCTGAGCACCCAATTGCGATTGCATCGCCTTGGCCAATTCCGGCGAAGGCTCCAGCGTGAGCTTGTGATCGAGTCCGCGCACGTCGAGCTTGTCCGCACCGCCTGTCACGGTGAGCCACGGTGCCGTGCCCGGCTGCACCAGGTTGCCGAGCGGCGCCGGGGCGTGCACGTTTTGGCCGCCGCAGGCAGCAAGCAGCGCAGCAGCGGCGCCGATCGTCAGAAAGCGTTTCATGTCATTCCCCTTGTCTCGAACTGCCGAATTTAATGCAGCGCAGCAACCGCAGCAACGGTTTCCGTCACAGTGGCGAACCATCGCGCGTGAATCAGTGCGATGCCGGAGGCGCAGGCGAAACCGGATCCACGCCTGGATGACGCGCGCGCCACGCCGCCAGTGCCTGGCGATAATGCTGCCGCGCTTCCTCGTACAGATCGAAGATGCAAGGGTCGCAACCGTTGCCGCAACAGTCGCCAGGATCGGGTTCGACTGGTGGAGTTGGCGGCGGATCGTCGCGCAATTGGTTATCGTTGGAGATCGGCGTGTCGTTCATACGCAAAGCAGGCCAGGCAGCTTTCACCATGCGGGCCTGCTGCCTGCACGTCAAGCGTAGCGCCCTCTATCAATTGATCCACTAAGGAGTGCAGTCCATGCACCACATGTTCTTCCGCCGCGCGACTCGATGGGCCGTAGGGTTGTTTGTTCTGTTCGCCCTGAGCGGCGCGGCCATCGCGGCAGATGCCGCGTCGCCCTATCGCATCGTCGGCTACGCCACCGGCTGGGATCCCGCGCAGACCAAGGACGTCGGCAAGATCGACACGCTGATCTTCGCCTTCGCGCAATTGAAAGACGGCCGCGTGGTGCTCGACGAAGACCGCGCCAAGACACTGCAGACGCTGCTAGCGCTCAAATCCGCAAACCCCAAGCTCAAGGTCACCGTCTCGGTCGGCGGCTGGTCCGTGGGCGGTTTCTCCGAAGCTGCCAGCAGCGAGGCCGGACGCCGGCAATTCGCCGATACCGCCGCGCAGATGCTCGCCACCCAGCATGCCGATGGACTCGACGTGGATTGGGAATATCCCGGCCACCACGAATCGGGCATTCGCTTCAGTCCTGACGACAAGGCCAACTTCACCCTGCTGCTGAAGGCGGTCCGCGCCAGCCTCGACCGAACCGGCCAGAAAGATGGCAAGCATTACTCGCTGAGCGTGGCGATCGCCGACGGCCCGTTCGTCAGCGCTGTTGATATTCCAGCGATCAATCCCTTGCTGGACTGGTTCAACCTGATGACGTACGACTTCGTCAACAGCAATACGCCCACCACCGGCCATCACACCGGCCTGCATGCATCGCCGCTGATCAAAGGCGACGGGCGCACCACCGACCGCGCCGTGCAGCAGTTCCTGGCCGCTGGCGTACCGCCGAAGAAACTGGTGATCGGCGCCGCGCTGTACGGCCGCGAATTCGCCGACGTGCATGCCGATCACGATGGCCTCTATCAACCCTATGGCCATTTCGTGAACATGCTTGCGTGGCCCGACCTGAAAGCGCACTACATCGACAAACAAGGCTACGTGCGCCACTGGGACGACGTGGCGAAGGCACCATGGCTATGGAATGCGAAAACCCATCACTTCATCACCTACGACGATCCGCAATCGATCGCCGCGAAGATGGCGTACATCAAGGCACAGCATCTGGGCGGCATCATGTATTGGGAGCAGACCAACGATCCGGCGGATGAATTGCTGGATGCGATGTGGAAGGGATTGCACGACTGAGTCCCGCCTTCGTGGGCTGGGACTCGCTCCCAGCCCACGACTTCACTTGCATCAACCCGGCTTGCGGAACCGATAGATAAATTGATCCGTATGTCCGCGGATCGACTTGTCGAACACCTTGACGGTGTGCGGATCGTTCGGATTGCGCAGCACGTTGCTTTCGCCCGCGAACACGAAACCCGCCGATTCCACCTGCTTCTTCACGATGGCCGGATCGATGCGATGCAGCGTATCCGTATCGGCCATGCCCGAACCCGCGGGCGCCACGTGATCGATCACGATGAACAAGCCACCGGGTTTCAACGCGGCAAACACCTGCTTGTCGAATGCAACCGGATCGACCTTGCCCATGAACTTGTCCGGATAATCGTGATAGTTCTGCGAGGTGAACACGATATCCACCGGCTCCGGCACGCTCAGTTGCGCCGCCGGCTGCTTGAGTACGCTGACGTTGGAATAATGCGGATCGGCCGCCAACTTTTCGAACGGCGGGAATTCATCGCCATCGACCTTGACGTATTCATCCGGCCATAACGCATACACGTGGCCTTTCTCGCCAACAATGCCGCTGAACACGCGCGTGAAATAGCCCGAGCCAGGAATCAGCTCCAGCACTTTCTCGCCGGGCTTCACATTGCTGAAAACCATTACGTCGGCGACCTTGCGGCGCGCATCGTTGCTGGCATCTTCCCCGCGCGCCGGATCGGCCACCGCCGCATGGACGTAAGGCGGCACGTACTGCAAAGCGTGCATGTGATTGGCCTGCGGGGTTTGCGCAACCAGGGCCGCCCCTGGAACGGCCAATGCCGCAAGCAGTACGACAGATATCGAACGCATGATGACCTCCTGACTTTGGGTGGGAGAGCTCCCGGATTGTGCGCCTGCGGCCGCGCGTCGCCTAGCTGACTTGTGGCCCATTCGTTTGCGACAGCCACCGAGCCCTCCTTCCCGATTGATTACGCAAACGATGGCTCCCTCCCCTGCGTGCAGGGGAGGGGACGCATCCTGGCAATCTTAAGATTCAACGCTGATCAGCTCCCTTGGGAGAGGCAATCAAGCAGTTTTTGCAAACCGCCACATCGATGATGCTCTACGCCAAACCAGCCAACTTCCAGCTTCCCAGCGTCTGATAGTTACCCTTCCCCACCACGTTATGGATCAACACAAACCGATCCACTTTCCACACGATCGGCGTCACCGGTACGGCTTCCGGCAATTCATGCCGGCCATAGGCCAGGGTGACGTGCGGCGTGAACTGGCGCTCCGCGCGCAATTTCAAGCCGGTGCGGACCAGCGCTGCATGCAGATCGCGCCATAGCGTCAACAGCAACTCCGGAACCTGCGTGCCGCGCAGCACGCACGGTGGTTCGCGGCCGCGGAAACTGCCGACGTAGTCCAGCGTCCAGGCAAAAGGCGCCGCCTTGAGTCCATCGGCAGCCGCCACCGCCTTCTCCACCACGTCATCGGGCAGCACCGGAAAATCGCCCAGAAAGTTCAAGGTGGCGTGAAAGCGCTCTGGCTTCACCCAGCGTGCCCGCAAACCGGGATGCTGTTGTTGCACCAGTGCGGCGGCGTGGTTGATGTCGTGGCGTGTGGCGGTATTGGGCATCAGCGCAAAGAACAGGCGATGCAATTCGCGCGTGGGCGGTTGGCCAAACAGCGCGGTCTCGACAGGCGATCGGGTCTTGCTCATGCGTAAAAGCGTAGCGCATCCGTCACGCACGCATGCGTTACGCTCTTTTTCTGCTGAAAACAGAGTGAGCCGCCATGAGCAAAGCCCCTGCCATCGCCACCTATGATGCTCAACCGCTGCGCGATCGCGTCGTGCTGGTTACCGGCGGCGCACAGGGTATCGGCCGCGGCATCGCACAAGCCGTGCTTGGCGCCGGCGGCAGCGTGATGATCGGCGACCTGGATGCTGACGCCGGGCACGCCTGCCTGCAGGAATGGAAAGTGGGCGAACGCGCAGCATTCCGCCAGCTCGATGTTTCGCGCGAAACCAGCGTGCATCGCTGGGTCAAGGCTGCGATTGATCACTTCGGCAGCCTGCACGGCTTGGTGAACAACGCCGGCATCGCCGATCCGCACCAAGGTCCCTTGCACGAATTGCCGCTGGAAACATGGAACCGCTACCTCGCCACCAACCTCACCGGCGCGTTTCTCTGCAGCAAGTACACATTGCCATCGCTGTCCGCAGCGGGCGGCGCGATCGTGCATGTCGCGTCCACCCGCGCGTTTCAGTCCGAACCGGATACGGAAGCTTACGCTGCGACCAAGGGCGGCCTGGTCGCACTCACCCATGCCATGGCGGTCAGCGCCGGGCCCAAGGTGCGCGTGAATGCGATCCTGCCCGGCTGGATCGTCACGGACGAATGGAAGAAACCGCAGGAACGCCATCGTTCCAAACTGAGCCGCAAAGATCACGCGCAGCATCCCGCCGGGCGGGCCGGCACACCTGACGACATCGGCGCATTGGCCGTCTATCTGCTCAGCGACGCATCCGGCTTCGTCACCGGGCAACCGTTCGTGATCGACGGTGGCATGACGATCAAGATGCAGTACGTGTAGCGGCGTCGCGCAGAAAGACCGGCAAATCGGTGGTCGGCGGCGGCACGGACAAGCCATACATCATCATCGCCACGTGCCCGCGATGATAGGTTGCGTGATTCACCACGTGCAGCACGATCTCTCCGCGCCGCAACTCGCCTTCACCGCCACCGATGAAAGTGAAGTGCACCGTTTCGTCGCAGGCGTGCTCATCGAGCGATGCGGCATAGTCCACGTACCACCCATCCATTTCGGCCTGCGCCGAACGCAGCGCGTTGAACGCGGGACAGTGATCCGGATTGCGCGAAGCAAGGCCGTGCGGCACGCCCTGCAGATGCGCCTTCCACACCAGGTCCATGCAATAGGTATGGTGCAGCGTGCGCAAAAGATTGCCGAAAACGATCGGCTGCGGCGCACTCAAGGCCGGCTCGGGTACGGCGGCAAGCGACTGGTAAAGCAAACGATCCGCCCACGCTCGATAACGCGTGAGCATATGAAGATGGTCGCGCTGCGACATGCAATGTCCTTTTTCATTCGAGTCGGAGGGTACGCGCCGATTACCAAAAAACTTACAACTTGCGCGCCACGGTCACTGCGCTGCATTTTAAGCAAACACTAACGCTTGTTGTTTATCTGCGATTCGGAAAGCTTCAAAACCATGCCGCACAACCTGTTGCACGAGCTGCGCGACAGATCGCGCGCAGCAGCGGCTGAACCATGGCGAACTTGTCATGCCACGTGATGGCAACGTTGAACATATTCCCGCGTTTTCTCTAGTACGGTGCAGACCCAGGAGGACACGCCATGAAAGCCATCGCCGTTACGCAATCCATTTCGATGCGACGTAGCTTGCTGCTGCGTGCATTGGCAGGCGTGCTGGGGGCGCTTGCCGCATTCGCCGCACTGCCGCAAAAAGCGGATGCCGGCGTATTCATAGGCGTGGGTGTTTCCGTCGGCGTGCCGCCACCGCCGCTGCCCATGTATGAGCAACCGCCGATCCCGGGTCCCGGTTATATCTGGACGCCGGGTTATTGGGCATGGGATGGCGATGAGTATTACTGGGTGCCCGGCACCTGGGTTCCGGCACCCTTCTATGGCGCGCTGTGGACACCGGGCTACTGGGGCTGGGATGGCGCGTTGTATGTATTCCACCCCGGTTACTGGGGTGATCACATCGGCTTCTATGGCGGCATCAACTACGGCTGCGGATATTTCGGCCGCGGCTATGACGGCGGCTATTGGGGCCATGGCGGCTTCTACTACAACCGCACCGTCAATCACATCGAGAACGTGCACATCACCAACGTCTACAACAAGACGGTGATCAACAACGTCAACGTCAATCACATCAGCTACAACGGCGGACACGGCGGCGTGATGGCGCACGCAACGCCGCAACAAATGGCGTTTGCCCGCCAGGCTCGCATGGGGCCGATCGCCGCCCAGCAGCAGCAGATGAACCTTGCCCGCCAGAATCCGGCGATGCGCGTATCCGCCAATCACGGCGCCCCGCCGATTGCCGCCACGCCGCGGCCGGGCGTGTTCGCGGGCGCCGGCGTGGTACCGGCGACGCACAGCGGCGGCCCCATTCCCGTCGCGCAGCACATGAACAACGTGGCGATGCACGCGCCGCAGGCTACGCAAGCGAATGGCGGCATCGCACCACATTCGGCCAATTTCGCACCGCACGCGAACATGCCGGCAGCGAACATGCATCCCATGAACAACACCATGCAATCGAACAACGGCATGGCGCTGCGTTCGGCAAGCTTTGCGCCGCATGCGAACATGCCGAACTCGGCCCCCATGCAACATATGAACAACACGACGATGCATGCGCCGCAATCGGCTTCGTTCAACCATGGCGCGGCGTTACGTCCGGCCAACTTTGCCCACACGAATGCGCCGGCGACACCGAATGCGGTACGACCCGGCACGAACTACAGCAATCTGTATCGTCCTGGCGGCGTTACCGGCGTCGCACCGGCGGGCCATCCGATGCAACCGATGAATACGCATCCGATGAACACCTATCGCGCACCTGCAACCGCGTATCGCCCGGCACCAGCGCCGGCGTATCGCCCGCAGCCGCAACCGCAGTTCCGCGCGCCGCAGTATCAGTACCACGCGCCGCCGGCGCCGCAATATCACGCCTATCGCCCTGCCCCGGCGCCGCATCCGTCCGGAGGCGCGCCGCATGGTGGTGGCGGACGCGACACGCATCACGGTTGATCGATCCACTTCGCAGCAACGAAAAAGCCCGCATTCCGCGGGCTTTTTCTTGCGCTCGATACGCGGTGCTCAGTGCCCGACCTGGCCACCTGCCAGCAGGCTACGGATTATGCGCAGCTTCGCCTTGAGCTGAGCTTCGTTCTCGGGGCCGAGGCGTAGCATGAGCTTCTGTCCGTTCGACAGCGATTGCAGTTGCGGATCGGCGAAGTGATAGCGCGCACCCTCCTTCGTCACGGCAATCGGATCATGCACGTCCGGCGCGGCGAGCATGTCGTCGATGGCCGCTATCAACCGGTCGTTGAAGTAGCCTCGGGGATAGCCGAGCTCACGATACGCCTGCTGGAACAACGGATAGTTCTGCGTATACCAGGTAACCAGCGCATGCGGATCGACCTTCGCGAGCACCGTCATGTAAGGCGCATACCGCTGCGCGTTAGCAGCGGAAATCACGCTGGCGCCATTGGCCGTCTGCAATTGCATCGCGCCTTGCGGCGTGCGCAACGGAAGGATGGTGGTGTTGCCCATGCTTTGGCGTGGCAAGGCATCCACCGTCGCCACTACGCGCGAGATGATCTGGCTCGGCGCGAGCAGCGAACCGACGTCACCGCCCGCCATGCCTGCCAGGGCTTCGCGCACGCTGGCATCGCTGTCGACCAGGGCCGGCAGCGGAGCGCTGGATGCCGGTGCAGGCCCCGTGGCGGCCTGCGTGATGGGGTGCTGGATCGTCGATGACGAACTTGCCGGCGGCTGTGCGGCTGTTGTCGGCGGAGGGCTCGGCGGCGGATTTTCCGACGAAACCGGATGCATGCCGCGCTGTACCAGATAGATGCCCGCTGCCACGATCGCAAGCACGATGATGATGGCGGCAATCCACCCGCCGTACGAAGTTTGCTTGATGCGTCGATTCACGATGCTGCCCGTTCTGCTCGTTGAACAGTCATTGTGACAGTCGTATCCACCGTTTGTTCGAACGTATCGTTAGCGCGGCACGCAAATAATGACGTGTCGCAGTGTTACGCTCATTGCGACACGCAGCATCAGGCGGCGCGGAAGCGCCCTTCCGCAGCCATCGATCTGCCCTCCACGCGGCGCGTCGGCAAGGCGGATGCCGGCAGGATGAAGCTGTCGTCGCGGTCGTAGGCCAAACTGCTGGTGGCGTACAAGTCTTCGTAGGAACTCAGCTTCTCGCGCAGCCATTCGCGCAATTGCGGGCCGAACAGTTGCTCGACCTTGCTGTCCGCCTGCTGCGGCAAGCCGCTGAGCGCGCCTTGTTTCCAGGGCTCCGCGGTGGGGTCGGCGATGTGTTGATGGCACGCCGGATCGATGTCGGCATCCAGCGGCAGCTCGAGAAAACCACACAGTCGCCGCCATTCTTCCTGCGGCTGACGCACGAGGTCTTCCAGGAAAACAAAATGGTGATGGCGCATGCCGATGTGCGAACGATGGATCGCCACCGCTCGATTCCAGCGCTGTACCCACATCAGCAACCCGCCGCTGAAAGCATGGTTGTTGTAGCGCAGGTATGCATCCATGATCGAGGCAATTACGTCCATGCCCGGACGGATGACGTGGATGAAGCGCGCATTCGGCAAGTACTGCTCGATTTCCGGCAGATAGAGCAGATGCTGCGGCGTCTTTTCGATCCAGGTCGTGCGCTTTGCGCGCTCTGCCAAGCCATCCAATGTGGCGATGAAGCGCGTAACGCAGGTATCCAGCCGCCACGGTGCGCGCGCAGGCGCTGCGCTTGCGCCAAGCAGCGAGCGTTGCAGCTCCAGGAATTCGCGTCGGCCATAGCGGCGGGCGACGCCGAGACGACGAGCCAGCGTATGACGACGCTGCCTGGCACCTTCATCGCCGAAGCGATGATCCATGCCGCCCAGGAGGCGCGGGAAAAAACCGGTTTCGGGGAGCGTAAAAATTTGCGGATGTCGGGCCAGCATGGCCTGCACGATGGTGGTGCCCGAACGCGGGCAGCCGATGACGAACGTTCGTTGCATGAGCAGCTGGCGCCCCCTGCTTTTCTTGGAGTTCTGCGTCACATTCCCGGCGGCGCACCAATGACAGCCGAGCACGTCAGGCTGTCGTAAGTTGACGTAACTTACACATGCGCCACCGCCGTGTCTAGAAAAAATTCTTGCGCTGCAAAGCGTTAAGCCGCGCTCGCTCGTTTGATGAAAACTGTCGCGGCATGTTTTTTGTTCAGCTTTGTTCGCGCGGGAAAGCCACCGGCACGTTCGTGCCGGTGGCCCGCCCCTCTACTACTGCGCCGCAGAACAGGCATGCCTTCCCGTCCGCAACGCGTTCCCCTGTTCCCAAACGCTACTTGCCCATGTCCTTGAGGATCTCCTTGGTAAAGGCCAGCACGCCTGCGCTCGGATAGGAATTGCAGGTCGACGATGCCGAACCGGCCGCACAGGGCGTATCGCGATCCAGCGACCAGAAGTGCACACCGGCCAGGCCGTTTGCCTTGGCGTAGTTGGTGATGGTGTCGATGTCCGCCAGCGTGGTGATTTCGCCCTGCGCATCGTTCTGCCCGATCATCGGCGTCAGTTCGATATGGCTGCCCGGAATGCCGTAACTATGCTCAAGGTTGGTCACGGCCTGGATGGCCGATTGACCCATCTCGCACACGCCGCCCACTACCACGCAATTGGACGCGCTGGCGCCGCCGTAATCCATCACCATCAAGTTGACGGTGTAGTTCTTCAGTGCCGGGCTGGATGCCTTGATCGCCTGCACCGTCCACTGACCCAACTGATTGATGCCGCCGTAGCTGCCGTCCGATGCGCCGAGCGTGGCCAGCGTGAAGGAGAAACGCAGGTTCGGATACTGCGATTGCGCCGCGGCGACATCCGCCACCAGTTGCTGCACTTCCGCCTGCGTCTGGCCGCCTTCGATATCGAAATCCACGCCGATCATCTGCGCGGTGTAGTACTTCGCGATGAAGCTCTGGAATGCCGACGCGGAGCCGCACGTGAACACACCCGCCTCACCGCCAGTGGAGACGATGTAGTTCAAGCCCGCGCTGGCCAGCGAATTGGCGGCGCCTGGCGTGATGTTGGCGGAGATGAATTCCGACGGCGTCACACCCGCCCAGTTTTCGCTGCCGCATTCGCCCGTGGCGAAGGCGAGGGTAATCGCCGGCAGATTCGGTACCTGCGTAGCATACAAACTGCCGCTGCCGACTACGGGAATCATCGTGCCGGTGACGGCCGTGGCCATGGCGTAGGTATTCCAGTTCATGTTGATGCTCATGTCCTTGTACGGACTGAACACGAAGCCGCTGGGTGTCGGCGTAGGCGTCGGTGTGGGTGTGGGAGTAGGTGTCGGAGTTGGAGTTGGAGTTGGAGTTGGAGTGGGCGTCGGAGTTGGCGTAGGCGAACCGCTGCACGTGCCTATCTCCGTCCACGGTTGACCGCTGCCGCCCGGACCGTTGTTGGTCGCCGGATCATTACCCTGCGTCCACCAATTCGCCTTGTAGTTGATGCTGTTTTCGCTGACCAGCGCGCCACCGTTGTAGGCCGTGGAAGCATTCCAGGCCGGGTCGCAACCCGAAGGCGTGGGTGTTGGAGTGGGTGTTGGCGTTGGCGTAGGTGTCGGAGTGGGCGTCGGCGAACCGCCGCACGCACCTTCCGAGGTCCACGGCTGGCCGCTGCCGGAGCCGCCATTGTTGGTGGCCGGATCGTTGCCTTGCGTCCACCAGTTCGCAACGTAGTTGATGCCGTTTTCGCTGGCGACATTGCCGGCGGTATAAGCCGTGGATGCATTCCACGCGGCCGCGCAGCTCGTTTGTGCATGCACGGCTTGCACCGGCGCCACGGTAAGCACCGTGGTGGAAAGCGCCGCGCATATCGCGGTGCTCAACGAGCTACATGCCAGGGTGGTCCAGTTCGTTGATCGTTTCACTTGCATGGGACTGTCTCCAGAGTTTGGATTGAACCGCAACAGGTGAAAAACATCGGCGATGCGATGACTGCGTTCTGGACGAAGTCAATGAACTCCGTCGCGCATCCCGAATATCGGTACTGTCATGGCGGCGCATGCTGCACGCCGCGTATCCCGCCAATCCCCGCTATAACGCCATGGCGATCCGGTGCTGCCGGATCGCCATGGGTTCCCTGCATTCCCTGCTTGTAGGTCTTATTTGCCGAGATCCTTCAGGACCTCGTTGGTGTAGCCCAGCGCGCCCACGCTCGGGTACGAGTTGCACGTGGACGATGCAGAACCGGCCGCGCACGGCGTATCGCGATCCAACGACCAGAAATGCACGCCGGCCAGGCCGTTCGACTTGGCGTAATTGACGATGGTGTCCATGTCCGCCAGTGCGGTGATTTCGCCCTGCGCATCGTTCTGCCCGATCATGGGTGTCAGTTCGATATGGCTGGCCGGAATGCCGTAGGTGTGTTCGAGGTTGGTCACGGCCTGGATGGCCGATTGACCCATCTCGCACACGCCGCTCACCACCACGCAATTGGCGGACGTGGCGCTGCCGAAATCCATCACCATCAAATTGACGGTGTAGTTCTTCAGTGCCGGGCTGGCTGCCTTGATCGCCTGCACCGTCCACTGCCCCAACTGATTGACGCCGCCGTAGCTGCCGTCCGACGACGCCAGCGTGGCCAGCGTGAACGAGAAGCGCAGGTTCGGATACTGCGATTGCGCGGCGGCGACATCGGCCACCAGTTGCTGGATGTCCGCTTGCGACTGGCCGCCTTCGATATCGAAATCCACGCCCAACATGTGCGCGGTGTAGTACTTCGCAATGAAGCTCTCGAACGCCGAGGCCGACCCGCACGTGAATACGCCAGCCGCGCCACCGGTCGACACGATGTAGTTGAGGCCGGCGCTATTGAGCGCGCTGATGTTGCCGGAGATGAAACCGGAAGCCGTCACGCCGCCCCAGCTTTCGCTGCCGCACGTTCCGGTGGCGAAGGCCAACGTAATGCCAGGCAGGTTCGGTTCCTTGGTCGAATAGAAACTGCCGCTGCCCACCAGCGGCAGCACCGAACCCGATGCCGCTGTCTGCATGCTGTTGGTGTTCCAGTTGAGGTTGATCGTGATGTCCTTGTACGGACTGAACACGAAACCGCTGGGTGTTGGTGTAGGCGTTGGGGTCGGAGTCGGTGTTGGTGTGGGCGTCGGTGTAGGCGTTGGTGTTGGCGTGGGAGTCGGCGTAGGCGTCGATGTGCACGTGCCCTGCGACGTCCACGGTTGGCCACTGCCTGGTCCACCATTGTTGGTGGCCGGGTCGTTACCCTGCGTCCACCAGTTGGCCTTGTAGTTGATGCCGTTTTCGCTGGCCGTGTTGCCGGCCGTATAGATGGCCGAGGCACTCCATGCCGCGGCGCAGGTGCTTTGCGCGTGCACCGCTTGTACCGGCGCAACGGTAAGTACGGTGGTGGTAAGCGCGGCACCCACCGCAGTGCTCAACGCGCTTGCCGTAAGGGTGGACCACTTCGTGGACTTCTTCTCTTGCATGACTGTCTCCGGACTGATGGAACGCAACGAGGTTGAATGAACGCCGGCGATTCACGACCGCACTCCAGGCAGTCGAGGGGGACAGTCGCCATCCGCATCCATGCGCGCTACCGCTTGTCATGAAGTTGCAAAGTGGCGCGAGTATCGGCCTCTCATGACAACGTTGTCCAGTCCGATTGGCCGATTTGCCCACGCAGGAACGTGATTCGCATCGCAAAGGAATAAATGTCATGTCGATGCTGTGTGCTTTCACGCGACTTGCACGCTGACGGCGTAAAACCGCTGGAAACGCAGGTTTTTACCGTTGCGTCGCAGCACATGAAAACCGCCGCGAATGCTCAGGCCACGACCAATCGGCCTCAGGAGAAGCGCCACCAGGCGAACGCAATGCAGCATGCACGCACGGTCATTGAAGCCTCGCGTCATGTCATGACTGACAACGATAGCCATCGGCGGACATTTTTCATTCGATCCAAACCATCGCGGGCCATCGAATGTTTTGCCTGTCGATTTCACGCCGCCCCGCTCGTCGTATCGATGCAGACACCCACCCACCACGGAGACATCCGCCATGAGCTCGCGATTCCAGCGCATCACGCCCTTCCTGTGGTTCAACGAAGAAGCAGAGGAAGCCGCCAACTATTACGTCTCGGTGTTCGACAACTCTCGCATCCTCAACGTCACCCGCTACGACGCCGCCACTGCCAGCGCTACCCACCGTCCTGCAAACTCGGTGATGACCGTGGCCTTTGAATTGGATGGACAGCCCTTCACCGCACTCAACGGCGGCCCGATCTTCACGTTCACTCCCGCTGTCTCGCTGGTAGTGAACTGCCGCACGCAGGAAGAAGTGGATCACTACTGGAACGCGCTATCGAAAGGCGGCGACCCCGCCGCGCAGCAATGCGGCTGGCTGAAGGACCGCTTCGGCCTGTCCTGGCAGGTGGTGCCGGTGCAATTGATCGCCCTGCTCTCCGCCGACGACGGCGCCAAGGCGCAGCGCGTGATGCAGAAGGTGATGACGATGAAGAAGCTGGATCTTGGCGTGCTGGAGGAAGCGGCGGCTTAGCGTGAATCCTTCTTTCTCTGGTTAGCGTCAAATCGCAGCCAGGCCATGCATTTCATGCTCGTCGCCCCGGCGAAAGCCGGGGCCCAGCGACTTAAAGCGGCAAGACACTGGGCCCCGGCTTTCGCCGGGGCGACGAACCAGCATGACGCATGCATTGAACAACTTGTTGCAAACCAGGCTCGGGCAACCGTTGAGGTTCGCCCCTGACCAAGTCCGGGGCTCAGCCCAACCTGGGCAATCTCGCGCAAGCCCAAAGACAGCAAGCAAGATGTCACACAACCCCGTATAATCCGCAGGTTAACCCCTACCGAAACCTGCGCGGCGACCTTACGGCTCGCCCAAGCCCGGCACTCATGTCCATCGAAAACCTGCGCAACATCGCCATCGTCGCCCACGTCGACCACGGCAAAACCACCCTCGTCGACCAGCTGCTGAAGCAGTCGGGCACCCTGTCCGAACGCACTGTGCTAGCCGAGCGCGTGATGGACAGCAACGACCAGGAAAAGGAACGCGGCATCACCATCCTGGCCAAGAACACGGCCATCACGTGGCGTGAAAACCGCATCAACATCGTCGACACCCCAGGCCACGCCGACTTCGGCGGCGAGGTGGAGCGCGTGCTGTC
>Ga0068856_100002748_pt1 | contig 18022 bp, 11 predicted proteins | sample KBSCornC62_FD_66595 | JGI IMG/M metagenome (GOLD analysis project Ga0068856, IMG submission 66595) | Corn rhizosphere microbial communities from Kellogg Biological Station, Michigan, USA - KBS Corn C6-2 | ecosystem: Host-associated > Plants > Roots > Rhizosphere > Soil ...
GGAGAGAAGGGGCGGTCGATCGAGCTCTCGATGACCTTGCCGGCGACGCTGCTCGCGTGGATGTACTTGCCGTCGCCGATGTAGATGGCGACGTGGCTCACGCCCTTCTTGGGCTTGGCGAACGTGAGCAGATCGCCCGGGAGCAAGCGGCTCGTGTCCCTGGCGATCGCGAGGCCGACTTTGGCCTGCTGCCGCGCCGTCCGCGGGACGTCGAGGTTGAGGGCCTTGAGGACGTACTGCACGAGTCCACTACAGTCGAAGCCTTTGGTTGGGGAGACGCCGCCGCGGCGATAGCGCGTGCCGATCTGCGCCCTGGCCATGGCGACGATGGAATCGCGGAGCGACATCGCCGAGTTGCTGAACGCGGCGAACGGCTTCGCGTCCTGGGCCCGCGCGAGCGTCACGGGCGCGCACAGCAAGCCGATCGTGCAGAGGGCGACGGCGGCGCGGCGAGTTGACGTGCGTGGCGAGTGGCGCATGCGACGGAGAGTGATCGGACCGGGCTGCCGGCCGGCGAGTGGCCGGTGGAGCAGCGTCCTGGGCCGGGTGCAACGACGGTGCCGCCGGACCCGACTGCTATGGGCCAGTCTAAGCCGTACCGGCGACGGGGTCAACAATACCGCTGATTATCGGCCGCGACGGTGGCGGAGATCACCTCCCGGCCGTGATTTCGCCCGGGCAGGGGCTGGTTCGGCGGGCCGCTCCGGTCAGCGGACGCCGATCACCTTGTGGATCTGGACGCTGAGCCGCCACCGCGGGTGGGCCAGGCAGTACGCGATCGCGGCGCGCGTATGCTCGGCGAGCCGCGGCCCGTCCATCGGCTGGAGATAAAAATTCTTGAATTCTAATTCCTCAAAGTCCGACGGATCGACGCCGGCTTGGGGGTGGACGAGCTTCAGCTCATCGCCGCGGCGGAGGACGAGCGCGGCGTCGGCCTTGGGGCTGACGCAGATCCAGTCCAGTCCGAGCGGCGCCTCCTGGGTGCCGTTGGTTTCGACGGCGACCTCGAAGCCGCCGGCGTGCAAGGCGTCGACGGCGGATTGGTCGAGCTGGAGCAACGGCTCGCCGCCTGTGCACACAACGAGCTTTCGACCGCCGGCGGCCGCCGGCCATCGCGACGCCACGGCGTCCGCGAGCGCGTCGGCCGTGGCGAACTTCCCGCCGTCCGGTCCGACACCGACGAAATCGGTATCGCAGAAGGTGCAGACCGCGTTCGCGCGATCGGCTTCGCGGCCCGACCAGAGGTTGCAGCCGGAGAACCGACAGAACACCGCCGCTCGCCCGACGTTGGCGCCTTCGCCTTGGAGGGTGTAGAAGAGTTCTTTAACGGTGTACATGCTCATCCTTGCTGCTGGAGGCTGAGGGCTGACGGCGGGGCTGAGGGCTGAGGCCGGAGCTGACAGCCGCAGTTCCCAGCTCGGCTATCTGCTATCAGCGACAGCTATCCGAGGAATGTGGAACGAAGCGTTGAATGGGAGGGCGGGGCTGGAGCCACGGGCTCGTTCGCCACTCAATAATGGCGCCGCTGCCAGCTTACGCGGTCGTGCCTCGATTCGCGTACGCCGCCACCGGAAGCCGACCCCCGATTCCACTACACACTTCCAAATCCCTCTGATAGCTGTCGCTGATAGCGAACAGCCGAGCTGGGAACTGCAGCTGCCGGCTTGCCCTCACCCCTCAGCGCCGCCGTCAGCCTTCAGCCATCAGCGTAATCGGTATCTCCCCGGATCTCCGGTCCCCACCTCCGCGAACCCCTTCAGCCGCAGCAGACACGCATCGCATCGCCCACACGCCGCTCCGCTCGAGTCCGGATCGTAGCAACTCTGGGTGATTGCGTAATCGACGCCCAGCGCGAGGCCGTGCTTGATGATCTCGGATTTCGTCATCGCGATGAGCGGCGTGCGAATGTGAATCGGGTTCGTCCCCTCCACACCGCTCCGCGTCGCGAGATTCGCCATGCGTTCGTACGCGGCGATGTAGTCCGGGCGGCAGTCGGGATATCCCGAATAGTCGAGCGCGTTCACGCCGATGAAAATGTCGCCGGCCTCGAGGACCTCGGCCCACGCGAGCGCGAACGAGAGAAAGATCGTGTTCCGCGCCGGCACGTATGTGATCGGAATGCCGTCGTGCATCGCCGCCGGGTCGCGATCCTTGGGAACCGCCATCCGCTCGTTGGTGAGCGCCGAACCGCCGAAGGTGCGCAGGTCGATGTCCACGATCACGTGATCGCGCACGGCAAAGTGCGACGCCACGCGCCGCGCTGCCTCGATCTCGCTCGCGTGGCGCTGGCCGTAGCGGAACGTCATCGCGTGGACGTCCAAGCCCTCGTGCAGCGCGTGCGCGAGGAGCGTCGTCGAATCGAGACCGCCGCTCAGCAGCAGAACCGCGCTCGGCATCAGTCGCCAAGCGCCTGGGTGAAATCCTCGATCAGATCGTCGACGTGCTCGAGACCGACCGACACGCGGAGCAGGTTCTCCGGCGCGCGCGTGCCTGGGCCTTCGACCGACGCGCGATGCTCGACCAAGCTTTCGGTGCCGCCGAGGCTCGTTGCTTGGGTGAAGAGCTTCAAACGCGATGCGATCGCGATGGACTGCTCCCGGTTCGTGCCCGCTTGCACCGAGAACATCCCGCCGAAGCCCGACATCTGCTTGCGCGCGACGGCGTGTCCGGCATGGCTCGTGAGCCCGGGGTAGTGCACGCGCTCGACGCGCGGATGTTGCTCCAGGCACTCTGCGAGCTTCGCCGCGCTCGCACTCTGCGAGTGGACCCGAAGCGGCAGCGTGCGGATGCCGCGCATCGTGAGCCAACACTCGAACGGCGAGGGCACCGCGCCGCCGCTCAACTGTATCGCGAGCACCCGCTGCGACACATCGCCTTCGCTCTTGAAGATCAGTGCGCCGCCGAGCACGTCGCTGTGGCCGCCCAGGTATTTCGTCGTGGCGTGCATGGAGATGTCGGCGCCTAGCTCCAACGGACGCTGGAGCACCGGCGTCCCCCACGTGTTGTCGACCGCGCAGGTCGCGCCGCCGGCGTGGGCGATGTCGGCGATGGCCCCGATGTCGCAGACGCGGAGCAGCGGGTTGGATGGCGTCTCGAGCCAGATGAGCCGTGTGTTCGGCCGCATCGCGCGCTGCACCGCGCCGAGGTCCGTCATGTCGACGAGCGACATCTCGAGTCCCCACGGTCCGAACACGTCGCGCGCGAGCTTGATCGTGCCGAAGTACGCGTCGTCCGGGAGAATGACGTGCGCGCCGGCGGTGAGCGTCTGGATCAACGTCATCGTGGCCGCCGACCCGGACGCGAACGTCGCCGCGATGGCGCCGCCTTCGAGCTCGGCGAGACAGCGCTCGAGCGCTACGCGATTCGGGTTTGCGTAGCGCGAGTAAAGGAAGCCGGCGCGGTAGCTTCCGTCGGCCTCGCGCTGAAACGTCGTCGAGAGGTTGATCGGCGGTGTGACCGCGCCGGTGGCAGGGTCGACTTCGTGGCCGGCGTGAACGGCGAGCGTCTCGATGTGCATGGAAGGTCGGAGATTGGAGGCTGGCGACTCGATGTGCCGACGGCGACAAAGCTACCCGATCCGCGCGCTCGCAGCAGCACGAGAAGACGCGGCGTACTTAAGGTAGATTTCCGTCTCCTCTCATCAACACCAGGGTATCCCGTGAAACGCCTCTCCAACCTGCTTGGCACGGCGGCGGTGCTCCTTCCCGCGCTCGCGGCCGCGCAGAATCCCAAGACGCAGCCGCGGACGCACACGCCGCAGCCGACGACCGGCGCAATCACCGCGGCCGATCTCAGGACGCGCCTCTACATCTACGCTGACGATTCAATGGAAGGCCGCGAGACCGGTACGCGCGGCCACGTCAAGGCGACCACCTACATCGCGAATCAACTGAAGGCGATGGGGCTCGAGCCGATGGGCGACAACGGCACGTATTTCCAGAACGTGCCGGTGATTCGCCGCTCGCTCGACCCCAGCTCCACGATCACCGCGGACGGTGTGACACTGAAGGCGGGCACCGACTTCGTCGCGACTGGTGGCCGCAGCGGCAACGTGGAAGCGATCCCCGCGAGCCAGGTGGTGTTCGGCGGCGAGATGGGGTCGAGCGCCACGCGACTCTCGCCAGAGCAGGAGCAGGGCAAGATCGTGCTCATGCGCCAGCCGGCGAACGCCGGCCGCGGCGGATTTGGCCGCGGCGGTCGCGGCGGCTTCGCCGGCCGCGGTGGGCGCGGCGCGAACAGCTCGGCGGCGGCGACGATCACTGTCGTCGACGAGCTCAGTCCGACGCTCGTCGAGAATTCACTGCACCCGCGTCCCGGCCAGGTGCAGCTCGAGCCAACCGCGAGCGACCCGGCGTCTCCGCCGCAGATCACGATCACGCGCGCGGCGGCCGAGCAGCTTCTCGGTGCCTCGCTCGACGCGGCGCAGCCCGGCGCGACGGGGAAGACGATCACGTTGAATCTCAAGTGGCACGACGAAGACGCGCCGGCGCGCAACGTGATCGCGGTCTATCCCGGCCACGATCCCAAGCTCAAGGGCGAGTACGTCGCGATGGGCGCGCACAACGATCACATCGGCATTCGCGCGCAGGGTCCGATCGCCGATCACGATTCGCTGCACCTGTACAACCAGGCGGCGTATCCGATTCGCGAGCACATTGCGCTGTACAATCTCGCGAATCACATCTGCGGCGGGCGACTCCAGGCCAACTGCAGCGCGGCCACGCCGGAGGAGAAGGCGCATCTCGATTCGCTCAACGCGGAGATCGCCGCGATCCACATCAACATGGACAGCGTGCACAAGGTGAACGGACCCGCGCGTCCGGACTCGATCAACAACGGTGCGGACGACGACGGCTCGGGCACGGTGACGCTGCTCGAGATCGCCGAGCGGTTCGCGAAGCAGAAGCCGAACACGAAACGCTCGATGATCTTCGTCTGGCACGTTGGCGAAGAGAAGGGACTCTGGGGCTCGGCGTACTTCACCGATCATCCGACGGTGCCGCGTGATTCGATCGTGGCGCAGCTCAACATGGACATGGTCGGCCGCGGTGCGGCGAGCGACCTCTTCGAGGGCGGCCCGAACTACCTGCAGCTCGTGGGCTCGCGGCGCATCTCGAACGAGCTGGGCGACATCATCGAGACCTTGAACAAGCAGGAGAAGCCGCCGTTCACGTTCGACTACCAGTTCGACGCGAACGGACACCCGGAGAACATCTACTGCCGCAGCGATCACTTCAACTACGCGCGGTACAACATTCCGATCGTGTTCGTGACGACGGGCCTGCACGGCGACTATCACCAGGTGACGGACGAGCCGGAATACATCGACTATCCGCACATGGCGAAGGTCGGGAATTTCATGTACAGGGTCGGGAACTACGTCGCGGACATGGATCGCCGCCCGCACGTCGATCATCCCGTGGCCGACCCGCACGCGCGGTGTCAGCAGTAGAGGAGAGTAGATGGTAGAGGGTGGAGGGTGGAGAACCGTTCGCTCTCCACTCTCTACCGTCGACTCTCCACTCTCAGGTCTTCAGTCCCCCCACCAACTCTCTCAGCTGCGTCGACCCGTGCAGCAGCACATTCGACGCTGAGGTCATCTGCTCGCAGGCCGCGCTCTGTTCCTGCGTCGATGCGTTGACCTCTTCCGCGGCGGCGGCATGGCCCTCCGCCGTCTTCGCGATCTGCTCCAGGCTCGCGGCGACGCTGTTCACCGCGTAGGCGTTCGCTTCGGCGGCGCCTGTCACGCCGGTCGCCGCAACGCGGGTGCGTTCCGCGGCGTCGCTGATCGTGCGCAGCGCGTCGTCGATCTCGCGCGAGACCGTCTCGATCTCGCTCACGTGGCCGGCGCTTGATTCCATCGCTCGCGTGCTCGCGGAGACACGCGTCGTCACGTGCCCGGTCATCTGCACGATGTCGTCCGCGGCCTTCTGCGACTGCTCGGCGAGCTTGCGCACTTCGTCGGCGACGACCGCGAAGCCGCGCCCAGCCTCGCCGGCGCGCGCCGCTTCGATCGCCGCGTTGAGCGCGAGGAGATTCGTCTGATCGGCGATCTGGCCGACCGATGCCACGAATCGATTGATGTCGGACACCGTCGTGTTGAGCGCGCGGATCTCGTCGGCGGCTTTCTCGACGCTGTGCTTGACGTCGACGAGAATGCCGAGCGCCCGGTCGATCTCGAGGCGCTTTGCCTGCGCCGTGCCTTCGATGCTGCGCGCGAACGCCGTCACCTCGGTCGAGCGGAGCTTCACGCCGTCGGCCGCCTCGCGGATCGCTTGCAGCGTGTCTTCGATCGAGCGGAGCTGCTGCACCTGCGTCTCCGCACCGTGTGAGACTTCCGTCATCGCGCTCGCCATCTGGCTGGCGGAGAGCGAGATCTGCTCGGAGACCGATGCGAGGTCGTGCGCCGAGCTGGAGACGTCGTCGGCGGTGCGCGCGGCGACGGACACGACGCGCGACAGCGACTCGCCGGTCTGATTCATCGCCTGTGCGAGAATGCTGAATTCGCCCGGCATCGCGTCTATCGCGCGGCTGCCCAGATCGCCTTCGCTCAACCGCCGCGCGTGCTGCACGAGCGTGTCGAGCGGGCGGCCGATGTGCTGAACGGTCAGCGTCACGACGGCGACTGCGAACGCGAGCGCGAGTCCGATGAGCGCGATGAGATACGCCGAACGACGGCTCGACTCCGCGGCAAGCTCGCGGCGAGCCGTCGACACCTTCTCAGCCTTGAGTCGCCCGAGCCGCTCGATCGCGTTGAGCAGATCATCGATGTCGCCGCGGCTCTGCGCCGAGGCGGTGCGCGCGTCCGCCGCGCGGCCGAGGTCGGCCAGACGGTGCGCGAGCGCGAAGTCGATTTCCATCGCCGAAAGCTTCGCGTCGATCAGCGCGATCGTGGAGACTTCGACCGGCGACTGGCCCGGCCGATCGTTCATCTGCCGCTGCACGTCGTGCGCGGCCCAGCCAAAGGTGCGGAACGCGTTCTCGGCGGCCGTATCGCGCGAGTCGAGATAGCGCGTCGCGCCTTCGATGGTCTTGGCGACGTCGGCGGAGAGCTGACTCGCGAGCTGCGATTCGGTTTGCACTTCGTCGAGCGACGAGTTGATCGCGCCAGACATGCCGGTGAAGGAGCGGCGCGCGACGACGCCGGCGACGAACAGCAGGGCAACGAGCACGCCGAAGCCGAGCCACAGGCGCGCGCGAATCGTGTTCAGGCGAAGAATCGCGAGCGGATTCATTGGCCCTTCTCCACTTCGAGCGCGCCCGCGTGCACGCGCGTCATGACGATGCTCTTGCCGATCGGATCGCCATCCGGCCGAAAGCGAATCGTGCCGGTGACACCCTTGTAGGCATGCTGCTCGTCGAGCGACGCCAGATAGTCGCGGATCTTCTTGCGATCCGGTCCGACTTGCTCGACGGCCGCGGCAAGCAGCTTGGTCGCATCGTACGCGAGCGCGGCGTTGCCGTCGGGAATCGCGTTGAACTTTTTCTTATAGGCGGCGACGAACGTCTGCACTTCCGGCCGCGGATCCTGCGCGCTGAACGGCGCGCCGACGAAGATGCCTTCGGCGAGTGCGCTCGGCGCGAGCGTCTGCCAGCCGTCGCCGCCGACGAGCGCCGCCGCGAGATTCTGCCGCCGCGCTTCCTTGAGGAAGGCCAGCCCGGAGACGTCGGTGCCCGCGACGAAGATCATGTCCGGGTGCATCTGCTTGAAGTAGCTGACGTACGGCTCGAAGCTCTGTTCGGCGTCGTCGCGAATGGGATCGATGCTGATGACCTGTCCCGAGAAGTGCTTGCGGAAATTGTCCGCGAGTCCGCGGCCGTAGGGATTGTTCTCGTACAGCACGGCGACGCGCTTGTAGCCTTTGGCGTTCGCGAACTGCGCGATCGTGATCGCGTTGGCCGAGTCGCTGGTGATGACGCGGAATGCCCAGGGCGAGATGCCGGTGAGGGCGGGTGACGTCGCGGTGGTCGCGATGGCGGCGAGGTGCTTATCGTAGACTTTCGCGGCCGAGACCATCGCCGTCGAGTTCACGTGACCGACGACCGCGACGACGCTCGGCGTGCTGTCGAATTGCTGCGCGATCGCCGCCGCGCGGATGCCGCTTGCGGAATCGTTCTCGAACTTGATCTGGAGATGGCGGCCGTTCCAATCGGAGCTCGCGTTGATCTCGTCGACGGCGAGCTCGATGCCCTGTTTGTTGGCGAGCCCGTACGCCTGGTCCCAGGGGCCGGCGGCGCCGAACGTGACCGTGCCGCCGGACGCGTGCGAGCACGCCGCGGCTGCGATGAGAAAGAAGACGCGCTTGTAAGCCGACATCGTGACGCGATTTAGCGAACGAGAATTGGGTGTCCCGAGCGGCGTCGCCGGACACCTATCGAAGACGAAACACGAGTTCGCCGTGTAACAGTATCGGCACTGGCACCTAAACTGCCGAATCTCGCCGACTTAGATCGGAGAAACGGCGATGAAAATTCTCGTCACCGGCGGGACCGGGCTCATCGGCGAATCGACGGTTCGGGAGCTGTTGCGGCGCGGCCACCAGGTGCGAGTGCTCGCGCGCCACGCGGGTCGCGATGAGCCGTCGATTCCCGCGTCGGTGGAGACCTGGCGCGGCGACGTGACGAAATCCGAGTCGCTGCGCGGCGCCGCCGACGGCTGCGACGCCATCCTGCACGCCGCCGGCATCGTCGATGAAGAGCCGCCGGCGCGCACCTTTCAGCGCGTCAACGTCGACGGCACGCGATACGTGCTGCTCGAGGCCGAACGCGCCATGGTGCGCAAAGTGGTATACGTATCGTCACTCGGCGCGGAGCGCGGCGCGTCGCCGTACCACAAATCGAAGTACGTTGCGGAAGACGTCGTTCGGGCATTCACGCGCGATTCGGTCGTGCTTCGACCCGGGCCCGTGTACGGCCCCGGCGATGAGCACATCTCGCTGCTCCTTCGGATGGTGCGCTCGACGCCGGTGATTCCCACCGTCGGCGACGGCAATCAGAAATTTCAGCCGATCTGGCACGAGGACCTGGCGCGCGCGCTTGCGATTGCGCTCGAACGCGACGACGTGCGCTGCGTCTCCTACGACATCGCGGGCACGGAGCTCACGTCGCAGAACGACCTGGTCGCGCGATTTCGTTCGCTCACCGGACGCAACGTCGTGCAGGCGCCTCTGCCGGAGATCGTCACCTCGTGGGCCATTCGCGCCCTCGGGACGCTCGGTGTGAACGTCCCGTTCAACGAATCACAGCTCGCGATGCTCAGCGAAGGCAACGTGATTCCGGCCGGAGCGACGAATGCGCTCACGGACATTTTCGGCGTCGCGCCAACGAAGCTCGCCGACGGGCTGCGTCGTTTGGCCGACGAGCAGCCGCCGCAACTGCCCGATCAGGGCGTCGGCGCGCTTATTCGACGACGGTACACCATCGACGTGCGCGGGTCGCGCTGGGACGCGGATCGACTCTTCGAGCATCTTCGTACGCGGCTCCCGAGTCTGTTGCCGCCGATCGTGCGCCCGGTCGACGCCGACCGCGCGCGGATCGACGAAGGGGAGACGCTCACGTTCGAGCTGCCGCTGCGCGGGCAGATGCAGGTCCGCGTCGCCGAGGTGATGGATCGCCGCATCACGCTGCTCACGCTCGCCGGCCATCCGATCGCGGGCGCGGTGCGGTTTCTCGTCGAGCTGTGCGATGACGCGCTCCGCTTCGAGGTGCAGGTGTACGACCGGCCGGCATCGATGTTCGACGCGCTCCTGCTTCGCAGCGTGGGACAGTGGGTTCAGCGCGGCGTCTGGACGGAGCTCGCGCGCAACGTCGTGGAGGCGGCCGGCGGCTCGGCGTCGGCCGTACGCGTTGATGAGGAAACGCTAAACGACCACGAGCGCGAGGTGGTGAACGAGTGGGCCGCGACGCTCAGCGCTCAATTGTCGCGAAAGTCCACGTCGAGCGGACGCGATTGACAGTGGGCGCCGCAGCCGAGCCGATACCGGTTGCGCGCGAACCATTTGTAGAAGCGATCGGCCAGCGTCCGCATGAACGGGATCTTGAAGATCCATGAGACCAGCCGCCCCTTCGGCAGGATCTCCAGCAGCTGCTCGATCGCCGCGGCGCCCTGCCACGTGCGCCCGCCCGGCCCGATGAGCTGCAGCGCGTCCGCGTAGGCGCGCGCCGGAATCCACGGAAAGCGCGCCATCACGCCGGAGGCCTGCGACGGCACGATTTCAATTTGCTCATCACGATCCCACGCGCGCAGCACGCGTGTGAGCCTCGTGCAGACGCGGCAGGTGCCGTCGTACACACACGTGTAAGGCCGGCCGAGTCCGCGGGTCGCGTCTTCACCCGCGACGGTGAATCGAACGACCTTGTACACGCGGCCGGGTCAGGCCGTGCTCGCGGCGGCCTGCTCGCTCTCGTGCTTGGCGCGGATCTGGATCGCGGGCGGATGTTGGAGCGTCGCGTGCACGGTGCACATCTCGGCGACGCGCTTCGCCGCCTCGAGCCGGCGCTCGGGGAGCGACGGCCACTCGAACGTGACGTCGTAGCGGGCGACGCGGTACGGTTCGTCGGCAAAGGTCCACGCGACCTCCAGCGCGAGATCGCTCGCATCGATCTTCGCGTTCTCGGCCCACGCGTACATCACGGAAAACGTACAGTACGCCAGCCCGCTGGCCATCATATGGAAGGGCGAGTACGACTGCTCCGCCGTCGGCGCCTCGATCGTGAGCGGGCCGGGAGTGGGCTCGAGGCGGAGAGAGTCTTCGGAGAGGAGGATGATTTTCACAAGGAGGGGAGCGGTGCAAAGAGCGCACCTCATGTGAAACGGCGGGGCGTCAGTCGTTGGTCGCTTTTGTTACGGGTCGTGGGTCACGGGTGAAGGGTTTCGAGTCTGAGTGATCTGCCGAGCTAACCCGTCACCCGAAACTCGCGACTCAGTACTCGCAACAAAAGCGACCGGCGCCCCGAGACTCCGCGCCTGTACTACTCCGCTCTCATTACCCTCGCCGGATCCGTCCTCCCCGCCTTCCTCGCCGGGACCCATGTCGCTCCGAGCGCCACGGCCGCGAGCACGAGCGGTACGAGCGTGAACGTGCCGGGGTCCGTGGGCGCGGTCTCGAAGAGCAGCGCGCGCAGCACGCGCGTGGCGGCGTACGCGCCGACGCCGCCGATCGCGATCCCCGCGACCACGTACACCGCGGATTGGCGCACCAGCAGGCGCGCGATGTGTCGCGGCGTGGCGCCGATCGCGATGCGAATGCCGATCTCGCGCGTGCGCTGCGCGACGGCGTACGTGACGACGCCGTACAAACCGACCGCGGCGAGGAGCAGCGCCGTCGCCGCGAATGCCGACAGCAATCCGGTGACGAACATCCGCGGATCGGTGAACGATGGTGTTCGTCCGGATGCATCGAAGCTCGGCTCACCGAAATACGTCACTGCCGGCTCCACGCTGGCGATCGCGCGCTTGATCGACGCGAGCACCGCGGGGGACGTGCCTGCACGCGCATCGAACGTCATCCACGGCCACACCTCGAGCGTGTACGGGAGAAACACCTCGGGCTGCGCCGGCGTTTCCGGGCCGAACTCGTGGTAGTCCGACACGACGCCGACGATCGGAAGCGTGATCGGTTGGCCGAAGTCGGCGCGTGCCTGCGATTGCCGGTAGATTGTGATGCGCTGGCCAACCGCGCTCCCGCCCGGCCAGAGCTGCTTCGCGAGCGTGTCGGTCACGAGCAATCCGTTCGGCGCGCGCATGTCGTCGTCGGTGAAGCCGCGTCCCGCGATCACGCGCACGCCCATCGTGTGGAGGTACTCCGCCGAGATCGGGTGGTATGCCGCAACCGGCGGCGCCGACGATTCGGCGCGGCCCTCGGTTTCCACTTTCGTGGGAATCAGGGCGCCGCCTGCCGCGGCGACGCTCCGCACCGACGGTACCGCGCGCACCGCGTCGATGATGCGAGCGTAGAGCGCGGCGGCTTGCGCCGGCGTGTCGTAGCGATGCGCGGGCGGCGAGATGGCGAAGCTCACGAGCCCGGTTGGATCGTAGCCGAGCGGCACTTCCGACACCCGGCGAACGCTGCGCACGAGCAGGCCGGCGCCGACGAGGAGCGTCATCGCGAGCGCGAACTGCATCGACACGAGCGCGTTGCGCACGCGCACCTCGGCGGTGCGTCCGGTGGGCATCGCACCCGCGCGCAGGCGGTCGACCAGACTCGCACGGCTCGCCTGCACGGCGGCGAGGCCGCCGATGAGCACTGCGGTAATGACAGTGACCGCCGTCGTGAAGAACAGCGCGCGCGGATCGATCACGATGTGTGTCGCGAACGGCAGCCGTTCGTTCGCGAACGGCCGCGCGATGCGCACGAGGAGCGCCGCGAGCGCGAGCCCGGCCGCGCCGCCGCCGAGCGCGATGAGCGCCGCCTCGATCAGCGGCTGCTTCGCGATCCGCCACCGGTTTGCGCCGAGCGCGGCGCGGAGCGCGTACTCCTGCGATCGCACGCTCGCGCGAATGAGCAGCAGATTCGCGACGCTCGCGCAGGCGAGCAGCAGCACGAGGGCGATCGCGCCGGAGATCAAGGCGAGCGTCGACCAGAGTTGGCCGAACAGCTCACTGGGCAGGCTGGAGACCGACACCGACGTCCAGTGCGCCTGTTCCTTGGGGTACTCCGCGGCGAGTCGCTGCGCGATCGTGTGCATCGCGCCCGCCACGCGCGCCGAGTCGGCCCCCGGGTGTACGCGGAGAATCGCGCGGCTGTCGACGTGCAACCCGCGGAGCGTGAGCGCATTGTTCGCTGATTTGAAATCGTTAATGGGCTGCCAGATCGCCGGCGGAAGCCATCCACCGCTGCCGAAGTTGGGGTAGGCGAATCCCGCCGGCATCACGCCGACGATCGTGATGGGCACGCTGTCCACGTCGACCGTGCGCCCGACGATCGTCCGGTCGCCGCCGAACTGCTTCATGAATTCATCATATGAAAGCACGCCGACCCGCGCGCCGCTCGGCGACTCCTCGTCGGAATTGAAGGTCCGGCCGAGCAAGGGCGACGTGCCCATCAGCGGGAAGAAGCCGGGCGACACGTAGGCGATGATCTGCCGTGTGGGGCTGGCGCCGACCGTCGCGCCGTTGCCGCGGACGAACGCGAGGCCGTCGACCGCGCCGCGCAGCTCGGCGGCCGCGGACTGCCAGTCGCGGAAGGTGGGATAGGACGGGACGCGGAGCTTGCCGTCGTCGCTGCGCTCGTACACGGCGCGAAGCTGGCCGGCGTCGCGGTAGGGAAGTCCGCGCAGCACGACGGCGTCGACGACGCTGAACACCGCGGTCGCGCTCCCGATGGCGAGCATCAGGGTGAGGACGCCCACCGCGGCGAGTACGGGGGCGCGGCGCAGGGCGCGGAGGGCGTATCGGAGGTCGCTCGTCATAGGTGACAATTTTTTATCTCCACGAGACAATATTTTGTCTCCGCCCCGAAAAGTCAACCGTGCGCTGTCATACGGGTGATTCAGTTCGTTCCATGCTGTAACATCATGTGCCAGCGGCGCGTGAAAAGTTCATCCCCACCATCGCCAGCCGATAATCCGAGGCGCAGAGTCTACCCACCGCCCAACTGCGGTGGGCAGGTGTTGCGCCACGTCAAAGGCCGATGGAGGCTATGATGATGAAGGCATGCAAGGCCGCACTCCTTGCGCTCGCCGCCGTGCTCGCGGCGTGCAGTGAAGGAAGCGTCGCACCAACCGCGCAGCAGGCGCCGAACGGGCCGGCGGCGGTGGGCGGCGGATCGACGCAGTCGCTGACGAGCAGCGACACGCTGCGATTCAGCTTCGTGATCGATCCCTCGCAGAACATGTGGTACTACCTTGGCGCGGGGAACAGCATCTCGTTCCCGGCGCACTCGTTGTGCAACCCCGCGAGCTCGACGTACGGTCCGGGACAATGGGACGCGCCGTGCTCACCCGCGACGGCGCCCGTGACGATCAGCGCCGCGGCGTGGATCGACAAGACCGGACACCCGCGGGTCGACTTCAGCCCGCACATACGGTTCGTGCCGACGTCCAACCCGGCGGGCTGGGTGAACCTCACCTTCACCGACTATGCCGCGGCCCAGGGCTGGTTGAGCATTCTCTATTGTCCGGATGCTCATTCCACCACGTGTTTCGACGAGGCGCTGAGCGATCCGACGCTGGCGACCTTCCGCGATCCGACGACCGGCCACCTGACGCGTCGCATCAAGCACTTCAGCGGCTACAACGTGGGCGCGGGCGGCGACTCGACGAGCGATGGCGGCGGCAGCCTGGGCGGCATGGATCGCATGCCGGCGCGCGGCGCCGCGCTCAGCGGTGTTGCCGCGAGGACGCAAACAGCCGGTCTGCTGCGTCAGTCACCGGTCGCCGCGGGCCAGAGCGTCTCCGCGGTCATCGGTCCGTGGGGGGGCGTGCTCAATCTGAACTCGGCTGGCTTCAGTCTGATCGTGCCGCCGGGTGCCGTGGCCGCGAGCACAAGGATCACGGTGACGGCGGTTGCCGGCAGGCTCGTCGCGTACGACTTCGAGCCGCACGGGACGCGATTCAATCTCCCGCTGCTGTTCGTGCAGGATCTGCGCGGAACGCAAGCGCCCGCGTTCTTCAGCGGGTCCATCTACGGCGCGTACTTCGCCGACGATTCGCAGCTCGACGAAGGCGCCGGCGTCGCGGTGGTGGACGAGCTGCTCAACGCGGCGGTGAATCCATTCACTCGCTACGCGATGTTCCCGATCTGGCACTTCTCCGGCTACATGCTCGCATTGGGCTGACCTGCCGATACTGAAAGAGGGGGCGTGCATCCCTGCACGTCCCCTCTTTCGGCATTGCGATGGAACGCTGTTCGAGCGGCTCGGGGCGAGCGACGATGACCAACCCGTCAGTCGACATACTGATCCAGCAGGCGCAGCTCGCGGAGCGCGAGGGCCGGCGCGACGACGCGCGTGCGATGTACGAGCGCGCGCTGCACTCGCTCAAGCGCGCCGAGGACGCCAAGCTCGCGTCGACGCTGCTGCGATGGGTAGGCCGCGCGCATCATCTCGACGGCGACGAAGCCGCGGCGCTCGACTGTCTCGACGCCGCGCTCGCGGTGGCACAACTGGCCGGCGACGCCGGCGAGATCGGCCACGCGATCAACATCCAGGCGGCGGTGCACCAGCAGCTCGGCGATCTGGACCAAGCCGAAGCCCTGTATCTCGAGGCGCGGTCGCACGCGATCGACGCGAGCGAGACGCGGCTCACCGCGATGACGGCGCAGAACCTCGGCGTGATCTCCGCGGTGCGCGGCGATCTCGAGAAGACGCTTCGCTACTATCGCGCGAGCCTCGCCGAGTTCCGCACGCTCGGCGCGCCGCGGGAGGTGCTGCTCGCGCTCAACAACATGGCGATGCTGTGCACGGATCTCGAGCGGTGGGACGACGCCGGGCGCGCGTTCGAGGAGGCGGTGGGGATCGCCGAGGCGATCGGCGACGTGCCGGCGCGGATTCTCCTCGCGGTCAATCGCGCCGATCTGGAGATCGCGCGCGGCGAGTTCGTGGCGGCGCGCGCGTGCTGCGAGCTGGCGCAGCGCCTCTCCGCGCAGACGCAGGATGCCTCCGCGCTCGGCGAGGTCGAGAAGAATCTCGGGACCGTCGCGCGCGAGCTCGGCGAGATGGCCGAGGCGGAGGAACATCTCGAGCGCGCGCAGAAGATCGCCGTCGAGCGGCGCGACTTGCTGCTGTCCGCGGAGACGGCGCGCGAGCATGCGGAGCTGTGCCGCCGGCAGGGGCGCCACCGCGATGCGCTCATGCACTTGAATCGCGGCCACCGGCTGTTCACGCAGCTCCGCGCCAAGCGCGATCTCGCCGACATCGATCGCCGCAACGCGCGGCTCGAGAAGTATTTCCTCGACGCGGTGCGGCACTGGAGCGGCACGATCGAGGCGAAGGACCGGTACACGCAGGGCCATTGCGAGCGCGTCGCCGACCTCGCGTGCGCCATCGCGCTCCGGGCCGGCGTCGAGCCGCGCGAGCTGTTCTGGTTCCGCATCGGCGCGATCGTGCACGACGTGGGGAAGCTGATCATCCCATCAGAGATATTGAACAAGCCGGGCAAGCTGGCGCCGGACGAGTGGGAGCTGGTGAAGCGGCATCCGGTCGCGGGCGTCGAGATGCTGTCGGACATGGACTTCCCGGGCGACGTGATTCCGATGGTGCGCTCGCACCACGAGCGGTGGGACGGGCAGGGCTATCCCGACGCGCTGGCCGGCGAGGCGATCCCGGAGTGCGCGCGCATGCTGTGCGTCGCCGACGTGTACGACGCGCTCACGTCGAAGCGGAGCTACAAGGGGTCGCTGTCGCACGACGCGGCGATGGACATCATGCGCGCCGACATCGGCAAGCAGTTCGATCCGCGGCTATTCGAGATCTTTGAAGAGCTGATGAAAGCGCGGACGCCGTCGATCCGGCAGCGCGCGATCGTCGAGGCCTCGCCGGCGCCGCGGGCGCCGGATCGCGACCTCAAGGTGACGGGCCCGTCCGACGATCTCACCGGGCTGCTCACGCGCCGGCCCTTCGTCGACGCGGCGAACCGCATCCTCGCCGACCGCGGCCCGTTCGCGACGATGTCGCTCATCGTGATCGACGTCGACCATTTCAAGCACGTCAACGACAGCCACGGCCATCTCCAGGGCGACGCCGTGCTGCGCGTCGTCGCCGGCACGCTCCGCGAAGTCGCCTCCGGCATGGGCATCGTCGGGCGATACGCCGGCGACGAGTTCGTCGTGCTGCTTCCGCACACACCGATCGAGGAGGCGCGCGAGCTGGCGGAGCGGCTCCGCACGACGATCGGCCGGACGGCGGTGCCGCTGCGCGAGCGGTCCGGATCGATCACCGTGGGCCTGTCGATCGGCGTCGCGGCCGCGCGTCCGGACACGAAAGACTTCGACTCGTTGTTCGGTCTCGCCGACCGCGCGCTGTACGAGGCGAAGCGGCGCGGCCGGAACAGCGTCGTGTCGGCGAGCGACGCCGACGAGGGCGCGACGGAGCCCGAGATCGATCTCAAGCAGTTCGTGGGACGGGAGGACGAGCTGCGGCGGCTCGCGCGGCTGCTCGAGTCGAGCATCGACGGCGGCTTGAACGTCGTGGCGGTCGAGGGGGAGCCCGGCGTCGGGAAATCGACCCTCGTGCGCCGCCTGACGGGCGAAGTGCGGCTTCGCGCCGGCGCGCTCGTGGTGGGCCGCTGCAGCGAGGCCGACGCCAAGGCGCCGTACGCGCCGTGGGCGGAAGCGATCGCGGCGATCGAGCAGCTCGGCATCATGCCGGCGCGCGAGTGGCGAGCGCTCTCGCATCTCGTTCCCGCGCTGCGCACCGGCGGCGTCGCGAGCGAACAGCCCGCGGACAAGTACGCGCTGTTCGACGAGATCGTGAGCTATCTCTCGGTCGCGACGTCGATCGCGCCGCTCGTGATCGTGATCGACGACATGCAGTGGGCGGACGGCATGACGTGGGACGTGCTCGAGCACGTGCTGCACCAGCTCACGCACGAGCGCCTGCTCGTCTGCCTGACGATGCGGGCCGAAGACGTGCGGGGCGCGGTGCTCGAGCGGCGCAATCGGCTCGTCCGCGACGAGCGCTTTCACGAGATCTGCGTGGGCCGGCTGAGCGCGGCCGAATTGCGACACTGGCTGCACGGCGCGCTCGGCGGCGAGGCGGCGCCGGAGCTGACCGAATATCTCCAGCGCTATTCGGAGGGCAATCCGCTGCTCGCGACGCAGCTCGTGCGCACGCTCGTGGACGACGGCGCGGTGCGCTACGACGGCGGCCGGTGGGGTCTGCGCGCCGACTCGGGGCGCGACACGCCGCCCGCCGTCGCCGGCCTCTTCGAACGCCGGCTCGATCGGCTCTCGCCGGATTCGCGGCGCGTGCTCAACACCGCGGCGGTGATCGGCCGCGAGTTCGACATCGATCTGGCGATCGCCGCCGGCGCCGGCACCGAAGAGGAGATCCTCGACGTGCTCGACGAGGCGATGGCCGAGGCG